>Ga0307509_10003804_pt1 | contig 22372 bp, 27 predicted proteins | sample 10_EM_MG_FD_202245 | JGI IMG/M metagenome (GOLD analysis project Ga0307509, IMG submission 202245) | Populus trichocarpa ectomycorrhiza microbial communities from riparian zone in the Pacific Northwest, United States - 10_EM | ecosystem: Host-associated > Plants > Roots > Unclassified | place... | reverse complement strand
ATTGACTCCGGTTGTTGTCATAACAGCTAGCCACTGGTATGACTTCGATAGGAAGAGTTTTTCCACCTGCTGTTGTATTGGAGATGCATTGCAGAAACTCATATCCTATTGACGGAGTTAAGTGTACTCTAGTTGGTCCAACACTTCCGGCAGGATAAATCCTGATGGAGGGTACACCTCGGAGAGACCCTGAGCAGGAGAGGGTGCTCGCACATGGTCGGAAGTAGTGGTGAATGGAAAATGCTTAAATCTGTTATCTACTTAAGTTTAAGCGTTTCGCATTCTACTTCGACAACCAACTTTTCCTCGAGAGAACTAAATTGAGTGAAGCTTCGTGCTTAACTATATTAAGTTTTACCGTTGATTCTTCTGAATTATTTTACCTCATCTTTATCTTCTACTTTGAGTGTTTGGTCCGGTCACACCCTTAGAGTTCACCTCTCTATAGGATGCCCCCAGTACAGCGCTACATCGGCAGACGCCGCCGTAGTTGCGTCCCCTCACCAAAGACATGGTCATTAGAGCCCTCCTCGTAACCCCGTATACGTCGCGGCCGTCCGTCAGACCGGATCCCGTTCGCAGGATATATGAGGAAAGACCTTTGGCGAGCTTATGCGAGTGGTTCAAGCAAAATCGGTCACCGTCGCATACAGTTACTAAGCACTAAAGACGAGAGTCGCGAAAGGGGTTACTAAGTAACGGGACGCTTTCACAGACAATGGTTAAGCAACACATTCTATACTGCACGCTCTCGCGACGAAAGTCGCTGAAGTGAATAGTGTTGTTGGATGAGCTAGTTTGAGAAATCAGACATACCCGCACTCACACATGTCAATAGTATTTTCCGATACTGACGGAACCATAAGATAATGATATGACTATGGAGGGATAATGGCTATTGGTGCGATTATCGTAACAAGTCTATCTTATGTCTCACAGATGTCGGTTGCAGGATATGTCTGCAATGTTGAGAGGTTCGATAACAAAGCTGGGCCCTTTGTTGGTTCGATCATGGAGACCATTCTGCGTATGCAAAATGATAAGCAAGACTCCATGCCGACAAAGATGGATCGTAACCAATGGACTGATGTGTGGGAGCACCGTCAGGTAAATTCATGGTGTTGCGATTCGGAAGTCGAAGTGAGATAACAGAATTGTCAGGGTCAAATAATGTTCGCACTTTTAAGAAAAAGCTGGAGTTGTTAGTAGGTACTTAGTTAGTATGAGAACCAGATGTAGCCCGCGACCACCCAAACGTGGCATATAAATATTGAGGTGCCTCCCAAGCTATTTGAACATCATCAAGCAACGGAGAAGAGATCTTATCAATATAAGTTTTTATGCGAGAAAAATCTTTATCACTTTGTCTACCTTTATTTTGAATCATTGAGCCTTCCTAGACAATCTCCGTCTATGATTAAGATTATTGGCCTGAGTTATCTCGCAAGAGTTGAGATAGGCTCCCGCCTAACACTATATTGATAGTTCTCCTTATTACCAAGGCTCCCTGTATGACAACTATCCTCGGCGAGATAAGTGAAGTATTCATTTTTGAACCCTTATCTCTTGCCGATTAAATCCTCGAACATTGATTCTACACATTCGAAGAACTTTTAGGAGATACACCGCATATTCTCCAAATACTTTATCTTTTCCCGCAGGGCAATACTGTTGCCACTTCCCCTGCAGCTGTTCAGAAGAACGAAGACCTGGTTGAAGAACCAGACGAGGAGTGGAACATTCCCTATCCCACGAGGGATATAAAAACCTACGAGTTTCCAGACAAATTCTGGCACACCCCATACCCTACGTCCGAAAAGGACAACAAGATTCCGCTTATCTGGCTTAACCCCAAGTCAATTCGATAAGCATCATCAAATATCCTCCAAACCAGTACGATAAAAGCACAAAGAAATTTCCGGTGTATCGGCGACCTGCCACATCACAATCACCAATCATGACAGAGGAAACACACGATTCCGAGATGACCGGTGGGGATGAGACTATCATCCATAGCGAAAGCCGAACCCCTAGTCCACTAGATTCCAGTACAACTGGCAGGTTAGATTTTGGACGACTAGTACGAGCAGGTTCAAAGACACCAACTCTTAACTATGTCTCAAAAGAAGAGTTAAACAAATTCGCAGGCCACCTTGGAGGAGTTCTCGCAAAATTTAGTCAACGAATGGCTAGAGAACAGAAATCCATGTACCTAGATATTGGACGACTATCTAGCGAAGGCCAACAACAGGCAAGAGCACTAGGAAAACTCCAGTATAGGTTGGAGTTAGGTGAGTCCATACTGGTCAACGAATTAAACATGTTCGAAAGGACCATCGAGATGCTGGACCAAGAGTCCAGAAATATTCAGGTGGAAATCGTGGCGAAGGTCCAAGTAGAATTCCAAGCCCAACAAGGTCGTCAAGCAGAACAGGCGGAACACAGCCAGCGACAAGACGAGCAGCTTCGGGACCGTATCCTCGAAATAGAGCAAGCCCGAGCAAACGACAATGCCAATTACGTGTCAGTTATAAATCGACACAAAGAGGAATACAAGCAGGCCGCCAGGAATCAACAGGGGCGACATGAAGCAGAAATGGCGAAGCTTCATGATATCATGATTGATTTAAAAGCCCAAGTAGGAGCCATATCGGCTCAAAGGTCAGCAGCCCCAACTGTAGTTACTGACAATAGGGAACGGCCTGTACGGAATACCGACGGAGCTCTGAAGAAACGGTCAAATCCCACTCCTGAACAAGGAGGAAACCGGGGAGGCCAATTACCACCAACGACAATGGATGGGGCTGGAGACCCTGACCTAGACGATGGTGACGACGATGACGACGACGGGCAGGATCTGAAAGGAGGCCCGAGTCGCAAAGAAAAGGGGAAAGGTCGGGAGAGACAAGATCCCGAGACAGGGGACGAAGCAGAAGACGTCGTAGACGTCATGGCAAAAGCAATCGCTCGAGAACGACTGCTACATACCAAACGCCCCTCCGACCCTCCATGGGTATTCAAAAATAAGTCCTATCAGGATATTCGAATATGGTTAATGGCAGTTCAAGATTTTTTCGAACGGAAATGTCACCAATAGACCATGGAAACAGATCGAATCAAGTATGCCATGGGACGAATAAAAGAAAACGATGTAGCTCCTTTCACAGATACTTATCGAAAAAAGATGTCGGGGGCATTGGGATATACAAAGGAAATCAGTTACGAATAATGGTTCATGTTTGAACAAAAAGTAACCGAAAGATTTGCACCTACCCATGAGACAGAAAGGACTCACAAGTTAATGAAACTTGAGAGGTACCATGGGGACATACGATAATTCCTTTTGGGAATGGAGAACCATAACATCAAAGTTGGTCTCCAAGGGGTAGCATGGAGAGACATGGTTAAAGCTCAGATGCCGGAAGCCGGACTATTAAGACTATCGTTCGAAACCTATCCCAACGACGAATTATGGCTGCCAGGTTTCAAAAATGCCATGATACAACATGAGAATCACGAGGCAGACAAACGCCTAAGACACGGAAAGGGCGAATCCTCAGGGACATCGATAAGTCGAAAAACAGAAGACCGGACTTCAACGAAGAGGAATCCAAGACCCCCCAAAAGGTATACGGTGGAAAAACGGGCCGCCTCTAAGGGAAAGCCTAAGGTACCCCGTACGAAAGCTTGGTCAAAGGAAAAGACAGCTACCGATCAAAAAGAGGAAGTACACATAGACTGGGATAAAGCTCACAACACCATCCCCAAAGATGTCAGAGACCAACGAAGGAACAATAAGGCATGCACACGATGTGGAATGACCAATCACTTCTGGAAACATTGTCGGAAAGAGCAATCTGTCGCAACATTCGGTACCAAAAGGTACGAATCGAATAAACGAAAGCTCGATCAACCTCAAGCCCAGAGAAAAAGAGTAGCTGTCATGGCTGAACGAAGCCAGGGAGAAGGTTCACGGTCAGTGAACAGGATAGACCGTCCGGTTGCATGGAGCATGTACGACGGCGAAGAACTATGAAAGTTCTCGAGGCACCACCGGCGAAGGCGGATGGGTAGTCCGGGCGTAACTCCAGGAATCGAAACTCAAAAAGAACAACGGGGCGCGCACCTTGTGGCGGAGGTCTCAGAATGAAGAGTCTTTACTCAATGAACCCCTTGGTCGGTGTACCTCGGAGAAGCGACGGTTAGACAAATCAGAAGAAGGGGAACCAAGTCATAAGAAGCAGGAAGAGAGTCCAGCCAGGCACCGAGATAACACAAACCAATGTAATAGTTGATGGAAGTTGGCAGTTGAGTTCAATCGCATTAAAAGTACTGAAACTGGACAAGGGAAGAAACCAGGGCACGGGTTGAGGAAAGATTGAGAGACGTTGAGGGCCGGGAAGGGTGCAAAAAAGCGTGATTTGACTTCCGACTTTGCATGACTGGAAGCCAGCCAATAGAGACGAGACTATTCTACCTCGATCTAAGACACAAGATGGCTCAAAAATACCGGAATCTAGCAAAAAGCGGACGCTGCACAGTAGGGGATAGATAAAAGACACCGGAAGTGAAAAGCTAGGATACAATCGGGTATTCAGACTCACTATCTAGTTTAAACTATCCCTGAGACCGAGCCAGGTGCCACTCTAGCACAAGGGTTCCGAATATGTTGAGGAAGAGCTTGGGCGAGGATAATTACCTGAGCTGTGGCTTTGGCGACTAGGGCACGCTTATCTTAAGCCTATATGCTATCCAAGGCCCAACAGGTTTCTCTGTTAAACCCAAATGGTATAGACGAAGGTACCATTCCCGATCAGTTGCCAATGATCCACAAAATAAGTCGATGATACGGACTGCGCAGGCCTAGTTGCAAGGTGGAACCATTGTGCGAGACGGTAATGCCTAGTATTTGGGAACTCCTCGGCAGGAGGTAAAGACCGCTGGTAGTGGGCTGCCCGACATAATAATTCAGAAAGTTTATCTGAGGAGTCCGCTGTGGACGAAACTGCGCGGGCGCGGTAATAAACAACCACAGTCAACGAGACAATGCATTTTAAGAGAAAAACCGAAGAACCGGATAGCCCTCAAAGGCCAATACCGAGTTCTCCAAAACATTATTCATGTCCGGAAGGACCTGCCCTATTAGATGTTGAGGGCAAACGCATGCGCATTCATGTTTTATTAGACTCAGGAGCTAGTTGCTTCCTATTGAGCGAAAGATTGGTCGAACGACTCGACATTCCATACAAAGTCCGAAAAAAACCCATAAGGATAGTCGGATTCGATGGACTTTCAAGTTCATCTGGCGGACAAAGATATACCCGTCCTATTACACTGGAAATCGGAAATGGACATAGGTCTCCCATCTCCGCCGAAATAGCGCCCACAGGACGCTTTGACCTTATCATCCCCTTTGGATGGTGGTACCATGAACACCACTTATCCCACTTGCACGATCCGAAAAAATGGAGTATCGGACAAATGACATGTCGTGATCATGTCGAAGACGAGGCCGTGAAGGATCTGTTTGAATATGACGAGACAGTCGCATTCGATCCAAAGGCTCAGTATGTGGGAAGAATAGGAAAGATAGAGGAGAAGGATCCCGTGGAGTTGGAAACTTTACCAGGGGAATATGCTCAGTTTAAGCATTTGTTTCGACCAGAAGCATCGGAAAGAATGCCTCCGAGACGGACGTTCGATGACGCGATTGACCTTAAGGAAGGATCAGAACCTCCTTGGGGACCCGTCTACCCTATGTCACAATACCAATTGAATACCCTAAAGTCCTATCTTGATGAAATGTTGGCACAAGGCAAGATTACGCATAGCCAGTCACCTGCTGGAGCGCCAATCCTGTTAGTACCAAAGCCCGACGGGCGCTTAAGATGATGTGTGGACTACCGACAACTCAACAAATTGACGATTCTCGATAAATATCCGCTTTCTTTAATGAGCGAATTATGAGATCGGGTTGCCGGCGCCACAATATTTACGAAGTTGGACCTCAAGGACGGTTACCACCTAATGAGAATTAAGAAGGGTGATGAATGGAAGACAGCGTTCAGAACTCGGTACGGACAATACGAATACAAAGTCATGCCGTTTGGATTAGTCAATGCTCCCGCAACTTTCCAACGCATGATGAATAAAATATTACGCGAATTCCTCGACCAAGGAGTAGTGGTGTACCTAGATGACATCCTTATCTACTCCAAGACGCATGCGGAACATGTCGCCATGGTCAAAAAAGTACTTTCGTGGTTAATGGAGCACCAGTTGGCGGTGTCTATCAAGAAGTCCGAGTTTCATGTGAAAGATGTTGAATTTTTGGGATACATTGTGGCAACAGATGGGGTGACAATGAGCACAAGGAAGGTAGACTCCATAAGGAAATGGAGGGCACCGAGGTCGGTGAAGGAAGTTCAAATTTTTCTTGGCTTTGCAAACTTCTATCGAAGATTTATCGAAAACTTCTCAAAGATATGCAAGCCAATAACAGAAACACTGAGAGGAGACAAACAAAAGTTCAGTTAGTGACGAGAGCAGAACATAGCGTTTGAGAAACTCAAACAGTGATTCACTACGGCGCCGATCCTAGCACATTTTTACCTGGTACGGGAAACAGTAATCGAAACCGACGCAAGCGACTTCGCGCTTGGAGCAATTTTATCACAATTTCAAGATAAAAGGCTTCACCCGGTGGCTTTCCATTCCCGAAAGTTGAATTCAGCTGAACGCAACTACGAGATTCACGATAAGGAACTCCTAGGCATATTGGAAGTGTTCATGGAATGGAACCACTACTTATACGGTGCGGATAAGCCAATTACAGTTTACACCGATCACCAGAATTTGCAACACTTCTTGACAACGAAAAAGTGGAATCAAAGACAAATTCCCTGGGCTCAACTGCTTGCATCGTTTAATTTCAAGATTATTTATTGACCGGGATCACGAAGCGGTAAACAAGACGCATTAAGCAGACGACTGGAGTATCGTTCTAAGGAGGGAGCTGAGCATACCGAACAGTCAATCCTAAAACCAGAACATTTCTCGATAAGTCTTATACAGGACGAACCGGTTCAGGAGAAATTGACAAAACGGATGCTGGTAGAACAAGCCGCAGCCATTCAAGTCATGAAGATGGCAGCCAAGGCCACGTTACCATCAAGAGGCTCAAGGCTTTCGGCAGGACACGACTTATACGCTCTGGAGGACGTGCTAATTCCAGCAAGAGGACAAAAGCTTGTCGGAACTGGAATCGCTATAGGAATACCGCAAGGGACTTATGCTAGAATAGCCCCACGAAGCGGCCTAGCATACAAAGAAGGTATAGGAATCGGCGGAGGTGTGATAGACGCCGACTATACGGAAGAAGTCAAAGTCATTATGATGAATCATGGCAAAAAGAGTTATCAGGTTCAAGATGGGGACCGGATTGCACAAATGATCATCGAAACAATAGACACGTCAGATATGATGGAGGTAGACAACCTACAAATAACAGACCAAGGAAACAAAGGATTTGGGAGCAGGGACCTATCGCCTAAGCGAACCATCGTGGTAAAACAGGTACAACCGATCATGTGTCAGCTATATGCAGACAGCAGGGAAAACAGATTATTTAGCGAAAACGATATCGGACGAAACCCATGGCTCCTCCAAGAGGAAGTCATGGTGTCAAGCGCTATGATATCCAAAGCTCTATTACAAGAGTACAAGTTAGACCACTTGGAAGAAGTCTGAGAAGCGTCTAACCATGATCTCGAATGGTTAAGTAGAGAAGCAACGCTAAAAGACCTAATAACCCGTGACAAAGAATTGCCTGTGAGTTGGCAATACAGGGACGGGTTCCCCTACTTCAAAAATCGGCTATACATACCTGCGAACGATGCTCTGAGAACAAAAATTGCAAAGGGATGTCACGACTCGAAGGTAGCAGGACATTTTGGGATGGAAAAAACCATAGAGATAATCACGAGAGATTTTTATTGGAAAGGACTCACCGAATGGATAAACCATTACGTTCGGTCATGCGATGAGTGCCAACCCAATCAATCTCCACGACATGCACGATGGGTATTACTTCAACCTCTCGAAACACCATACGCAGCATGGAACTCTATCTCGACAGATTTCATTACCCAACTACCGGAATCACAAGGCTACACTCAAATCATGGTAGTAGTCGACCGATTCACAAAGATGGCACACTTTATCGGCCTCCCGACAAATGTGACCGCAATGGACGTCCCAAAGGTTTTCCTACGAGAAGTTTGGAAACTTCACGGTCTATCCACGGAAATCATATCCGACATGGATGCAAAATTCTAGGGAGATTTTTGGGAATCCCTATGCAAGTTGCTAGGGAATAAAAGAAAAATGTAAACAGCATACCACCCCCAGACGGACGGTTAGACGGAAAGAACCAACCAAGTGGTGGAAGGTTACTTAAGAAATTTGGTCAACTATGACCAAGACAAAGACGATTGGTATCAACTGTTACCCTTAGCCGAATTCGCGTATAACAATTCCGCAACCAATGCACATGGAATGTCACCCTTCTTCGCGAATTATTGTTATCATCCACAGACAGAATGGATGAGAGAGCGACAAGCTCAAAATCCAGGAGCTGAGTTGTATAGTCACTGGATGAAGGCGATTCACAAACAAGCAGTAGAGGTGCTAAATTATACCCGAGAGGCAATGACAAGATATTACGACCGAAAAGCATTACAATAGCCAGACTATAAAGAAGGCGACTGGGTAATGTTAAATGGAAAAAATATTCGTACGAAACGGCCCTCGATGAAGTTAAGTCTCAAGCTGTATGGACCCTTCAAGATCATAGAAGCAAAAGGACAATGCGCTTTCAAGCTCAAAATATCGCCTACATGGAAAATCCGCCCGATCTTCCATGTCTCGCTGTTAGAACCATATCGAACCTCGGTCCGAGAAGGAAGGGAACAGCCTCCAAGAGAGCCAGAAGAGATCAATGGCGATCTCGAATGGGAAGTGGAACGGATTGTAAAGAGTGAAATAATCTCTTATAGAAGAAAGGTTCGCGGTCGCAATAAGCTAATGCGCGAACTAAGGTATTTTGTTAAATGGAAAGGGTGTTCTGAGGATGAGAACACCTGGGAACCACCTGAGAGTTTAGAAAACGCTCAGGAATTGATAGAAGGTTTTCATGTGGAAAACCCAGATATGCCGAGTAGGGCAGATGTTGAATAGGGAAGAAATGTTTTCCTCCTGTGGACAAGTAAACACATGAGGTTTTTTACCCTACTACCCGGAGTTCAAAAAGGATTTTATTTGTTTAAATAGAAGGAAGCTCTTAGAAGCGTTCGAGGACGAAGCTTAGAGAGAGGGAGCTCGTGTTAGGCATACCGGAAGGCTTAGCCCTCCCTTAATGAATAAAGACAAATAGTTACCCTACCTTAGGATTCTAAGTTCAAAAAGAACAAGCCAACACCCCCCTCCCGCACCAGCGTTGGGACGGTGCTACATCGGCAGACGCCGCCGTAGTTGCGTCCCCTCACCAAAGACATGGTCATTGGAGCCCGCCTCGTAACCCTGTATACGTCGCGGCCGTCCGTCCAACCGGATTCCGTTGGCAGGACACATGAGGGAGGACCTTTGGCGAGCTTATGGGCGTGGTTCGAGCCAAATCGGTCGACGTCGCATACAGTTACTAAGCACTAAAGACGAGAGTCGCGAAAGTGGTTACTAAGTAACGGGATGTTTTCACAGCCCATGGTTAAGAAACACATTCTATACTGCACGCTCGCGTGATGAAAGTCGCAGAAGTGAATGGTGTTGTTGGATGAGCTAGTTTGAGAAATCAGACATACCCGCACTCACACACGTCAATAGTATTTTCCGATACTGACGGAACCATACGATAATGATATGACTATGGAGGGATAATGGCTATTGGTGCGATTATCATAACAAGTCTATCTTATGCCTCACAGATGTCGGTTGCAGGATATGTCTGCAATGTTGAGAGGTTCGATAACAAAGCTGGGCCCTTTGTTGGTTCGATCATGGAGACCATTCTGCGTATGCAAAATGATAAGCAAGACTCCATGCCGACAAAGATGGATCGTAACCAATGGACTGATGTGTGGGAGCACCGTCAGGTAAATTCATGGTGTTGCGATTCGGAAGTCGAAGTGAGATAACAGAATTGTCAGGGTCAAATGGTGTTCGCACTTTTAAGAAAAAGCTGGAGTTGTTAGTAGGTACTTAGTTAGTATGAGAACTAGATGTAGCCCGCGACCACCCAGACGTGGCATATAAATATTGAGGTGCCTCCCGAGCTATTTGAACATCATCAAGCAACGGAGAAGAGATCTTATCAATATAAGTTTTTACGCGAGAAAAATCTTTATCACTTTGTCTACCTCTATTTTGAATCATTGAGCCTTCCTAGACAATCTCCATCTACGATTAAGATTATCAGCCTGACTTATCTCGCAAGACTTGAGATAGGCTCCCGCCTAACAGATCAGCTCTTGTACCCGCAGTCCCGCCTGAAATGGCTGGGCTTTATCTTCACCCCTTCCTTTGACCCAAGGTTCCACTTCTCCAGGAGGTACACACTCGCAAATGTCACTTTGTCAACGATTCGCTGCCTCTCCCCCCCCGGGATGGGCCTTCCCCCCTGCCTCTGTCTCTCCTTAGCACGTTCCCTCCTAGCCCCGATTCTTCTGTACGGGTTTGCTATTTGGAGCCCCCCCAAACTATCATTAACCCAATGTCCATTTTCTGGCATCGGGTCTGTAGGTGGATCACCAACTGTTTCTCTACCACCAACAGAACATGTTTGCACAGAGAGGCCTGTCTCCCCCCCTTACCTGCTCTTATACGCCACCAGCGCCGCCTTGCCAGCCTAAGGCTTATCTGCTCCCCTCCGCAGATTAACCGTGCCTCGGCACGTCTTCCTAAATCCGTCACCACTTTCTCGCCCCACCGTGCCACCTAGATAGCGCGTGGGAAGACTACCCCCCAACCTTATCTCTTCTGCAACCTCAACTGGTGTTCCGCTCTGGACAAGGCCAAGAACCCAAGATACTGACACAACTCCATCACAGCCTTTGCCAACTCGGCCGTTCTCCTCGTACATGACGTGGTCACTCTACCGCCCAGCTCCCTCCACTTGACGGACTACTGACCCCCGGTCCCGGGGGTTGTCCCATCATACACACACCTCAAGCTGAGAGCTAAACAACTTCTCCTCACCGACTGGTCTGCCACCCCAGCCCGCCCATACTATCCCTATCCGCCATCAACATGCCCCCATCCCTTTATAGGCTTGGGTAAGTTTGTTGCGGGAAGGATACACAAGAGGCGCTCTGGAAAAGGTTATCTCACGGCTCACCCCTCATTGGACAATCCCGATGCCGACACGTCCTGCCCATTATGCTCCGAGGCCCCACAAAGCTTCGAACATGCCATCCTGTCGTGCCCCTCGTCCACCCAACAGAGATCCCGCCTCCTCCACCAGTCTCGGAATTGGCCCCTGAGGCCCTAATCTGGTTCGACTAGCAGCTGCTCATTGCGCTGGCTGAGTTCACTCGCACCACTGCCACTGGCTTCCATCCTGGAATTCCCCCGCTTGCTCCCTCTCTCCACACTCCCCCGCCAAACCCCCTCTTCCACTCTACCACCCTACCCGCCCCTGGCCCTCGAGACTAGTTAGCGGTTTATATTTGTCCTTAACTATAGCTATGGCTGCTTTGCAATGCTTATTGGTAGCGTTAGGGGAACTGGTTGTGTTTGTTTCTTTTGTTGATTATTGGTTTTATTTTCGGTTTTGTTTTGGCCATATCGTTAAAGATGCATGTCATTTGTTGTACTGTAGAAACAATGAACATATGATTTAAAAGAAAAAAGAAAAAAAAAAGAAAAAAAGAAAAAGGTAACCACCAGATATAGGGTTATACATAAATGGTCCCTCTAGCACCTAGGAGTGTATCTTTACTCACAGGTAGTAGTGTAGTCTTTCCAAGATGTACTTAGGTAGTCTCAGAAGGCCAGTTTTCGTTCTGGATAAATACCTAAGTAACCAGCCAGAACCTTTTCCTCTTGATTGGGAGCATTACTTTGTGCTGTTAGTGGACTTCAGAGGTATGAGTCTTATCACAGTAGAGTATGTCCTGAGAGACTAGTGATGGGGAGTGCCCACTGAACCAATTCTCAGCTAGATCTCACGAGGGGAGCTTGCCTGTCTAAATATGATATTGAATAGTAATATAGATTTAATGATGGACTGCCTAAATTGTATAGAGGAAACTACCACTGGGTCAGTGTGTCCCCCACCTAGGTATTGACTCCGGTTGTTGTTATGGCAGTTAGCCACAGGCATGACTTAGCTAGGAAGAGATTTTCCACCCGCTGTTGTTTTGGAGATGCATTGCAGAAACTTATGTCCTATTGACGCAGTTAAGCTTAGCTGAGCTACATCCGCAAAGAAAGTACTGCGCGTCAGATGCAGGACCATTGCGTCCATTCTGATGTGACGTTGAATCTGTCTCCCTTGTGTCCTGTGCATCCTGAGTTGCATCTCCTGCGTCCCCTGTGTCCTGTGCATCCTGTGCGTCCTGACATGCGTTCCCTGCCTCCTGTGCATCTGGAGAGAAGGTAATACAACACATTCCGCCCTGACACCTGATACTAAGCACCTTAGTCTCCCATGCATCCAGACCCATTCCTCAACACTATCACAAATCATGATTTCCCCTTTAGTATTTCTTGGCGCAGTTCATGGTGGTTTTTCAGCACATAGCCTCAAACGCAATGCGACAAATTCTTCTTCTACTATCACCACCCTCAAGATCCATCTTCCTGGGCACCTAGTAAAATCCTCCACCCCAAGCCCAGAACCAATCATGAATTTAATACCGGGAGGTTGCTGGGCTCGATGCCCTCTTCATGCTGGTATAAGGTGTCTCTCTGTCGCATCAATACTATCTACTCTGGGGCGCAGTCCGCGGTAGGCTGAGAGGGGATACTGTGATCCCAGGACTCAATGGCGGATTCCTCTACAACTAGACATCCAATCCTGGATCTGACACCCGGAGGTTGCTGGGCTAGAGGCCAGCCTCACGCCGGTATAAGGTACATCACTGTTGCATCAATGCTCATGAAATCGCTATCTACTCTGAGGGGAGGCTTTGGGAAGGATCTGAGGGGACGCTGGTGATCCCAGGTCTCAAGGGCAGATTCCTCCACAACCGCTGGGCCAATCCCGGGTCTGATGGCACCGTATTGCTGGGCCCGACGCCGGCTACACGCCGGTATAATGTACGTCTCTGTGCCATTGATATCCAGGAAATCGCTAGCTACTCTGGAGGGGGTCTAGAGATTTATGTACTCTGGCGATCCCTGAACTCGATGGCACATTCCTCTATAACCGGTTGTCCAATCCTGGATCTGAAGGCACCGAGTTTCTGGGCTCGATGTCGGCCACATGCCGGTATAAGGTACGTCTGTATCGCATCAATATCCATGAAATCAATCACAACTGTGGAGGGGGTCTTTAGAATTAGGTACTGTGGCGATCCCATGGTTCGATGCCAGATCCCTCCACAACCGCTGGACCGATTCCACCTCTGCGGGTACGACATCATTGGGCTCGGCACCAGCTACACGCCGGTATAAAAAACATCCCTGTCGCATCAATACTCATGAAATCACTATCTACTCTGGGGGCGGGTCCTAGAAAGGCTGAGAGTGGATGCTGGCGATCCCAGGGCTCAATGGTAGATTTCTCCACAACCACTGAACCGATTTTGGTTCTGTCACCTGATGTTCATTGGGCTCGACGCCAGCTACACAACGGTATAGGGTACGTGCCTGGCACACCCGTATTCATGGAGTTCGCCCCCTTCTGAGAGTGGTCTTTTGTCTCTACCAATCCTGACATCGATGGTGGATTCCTCCACAGCCACTCAGGCGGTTTGATTCTGTCACTTGGGCGTCATTGGGCTTGACGCCAGCTACATGCCGGTATAAGGTACAGCTCTGGCGCATCAGTATTCATGGAGGTCGCCACCCTTCTCGGACTGGTCTTTTGTCTATCACAATCCTGAACTCGATGGCAGATTCCTCCACAACCGCTCAACCGATTTTGATTCTGTCACCTGGACGTCACTGGGCTTGGTGCCAGCTACACACTGGTATAGGGTATGTCTCTGGTGCATTGGTATTCATGCAGTTCGCCACCCTTTTGAGAGTCGTCTTTTGTCCCTGACAATCCTTAGCTCGATGCCAAATTCCTCCACAACCGCTCAACCGATTTTGACTCTGTCAGCAGAGCGTCATTGGGCTCAACGCCAGCTACACACAGGTATAAGGTACGTCTCTGACGCATCGGTATTCATAGAGATTGCCCACCCTTTTGAGAGTGGCCTTTCAGAATCCTAATACCCTAGCAATCCAGTACCCGATTGCAGATTCCTCCACAACCATTTAACTGATTTTGATTTTGTCACTTGGACGTCACTGGGCTCGAGGCCAGCTATACGCCGGTATGAGGTACGTCTCTGGCGCATCAATATTCATGGGGTTCGCCACCCTTCTGCGAGAGGTCTTTTATGTCTAACAATCATGAACTCGATGCCAGATTCCTCCACAACCGCTTAACCGATTTTTTTTCTGTTACTTGGACGTCACTGGGCTCAACGCTAGCTACACGCTGGTATAAGGTGGGTTCTGAGGTGCCAATTCTCCATGGAGCTATATGGTCCCGGGGGAGGCTAGAGGGGGGGGGTAAGGGGGGGCGAAGTCCCGGGTTCAATAAGCGGTATATTAGAAGAATAGAAGACTGTTAGTAGTAAATTTAATACTTTTTCATGATGTGAAATATATTGTGCCCCAGGTGACCAAGGTCAGAAAAAGGTAAAGGGGGAACCCTTCGCTTATCTCCAGCAGATTAGGTTATACGTCCTGAGTATTAGGTGTCCGCCAGGGACCTCTTAAGAATTAGGTCTACGCCCGCTGCGTCCTGATAATTGGGTGTGCGCCTGGTACGTCCAGAGATCAGGTGCTGCATCAGGTTGCATCCTGATTCACCATTGACGTTTTGGGCGTCAGGTGCATCAGACAGACCTGACGCTCAGGACACAAGCTATTGTTTTTGCTCATGTGTTCTGATACTTCTGGCAGGATAATTCCTCATGGAGGGTAGATCTCGAACAGCCCAGAGCGGGAGAGGGTGATTGCACAGGGTCGGACTAGTGGCGAATTTCAAAGACTTAAATCTGATATCAATATAAGTTTAAGCTTTTGGCATTCTACTTCGATAACCAACCTTCCTCCAGCAAATTTATTGAGTGAAGCTTTCAGCTTAACAATATTAAGTTTTAATGTTTGATTCTTCTAGAATTATTTACTCTATGTTTATCTTCTACATTAAGTCTTTGGTGCTGTCGCAACCTTAAAGTTCACCTATCTATAGGGTCCCCCGGTTACAATAATCAACTTTCCTCAATAAAACTTATTGAGTAAAGCTTTCAACATAACGGTATTAAGTTTTACTGTTTTGATTCTTCTTGAATTATTTACTCTATGTTTATCTTCTACTTTGAGTTTTGATGCGGTTGCAACCTTAGAGTTTACCTCAATATAGGGTGTCCTCATTACACCAAGCCCTTACACGAACCATCTCCCCTACACCTCCGGCAATTGAAATCTCAACACCAGGGAAATCATCGTGGGATCCACCACCACCCCCTCTCCTCCCCCTTGGTGGCTTTTGCCTAGGGGAGCGATGCTACAACCCCTGCTCTCCCTCTGGGGTCTACCCCCTCCTCCACGGGGTTCTTGTTCCTGTTCATCGTTGACTCCCGCTCATGAAGTTCAGTTCTCCCCCTTACCCCGCACTTCCTTTGCACCTCGCGTAGGTTTTGCATGGTCGGCATTCTGTCCCCTTCCCTCACGGTCGGCGCTGAGGTTTCCAAGCACTTTGCAAAGTACCTTTCCGTCTCGGTTATGTGGTCCAGTCGGGGAACACTTCGGTTAGTAACTTCAGCACCTCGTCTTCATTTCGCATTCGGAAAAGCATCGGCCGCGGTTACTCTAGTCCGTCGTCTCAAGTGTTCGGAAGTCCTTCCTCCTCCCATCTCCCTTCCTCTACCCTCTTGGTTTTCGTCCCGTTGCTCGGTTACAGCTACTCCCATCCCCTCTTTTCCCACCCCGTCAGCTGGCACCTTACTGCTCCCCCCAGGCGGTCGATCTTTGGTCGCTATACAAAAACCCGTTCCGGTTACGCCTGTCCTCCTGGCTGTCATTAATGCCGCTTTGGCACACCCTCCGGTAACCCCTCACCAGTGTCGCCTCCATACACCGTCCTATGCTGCCATCGGGTACCGCTTCCTTCCCCGGCACCGCTCCGGTGTGCAGGTCCATACTCTCACTTCCTAGCTCAGGCTGATCCACGTCACTTATCAGACGCAAATTTCCTTTGTCAGGGGATCATTCATTTCCTTTGTTCTTATATTTTGTAGATGTCACTAAGGGTTCTCCTCTCCTTCCTGGTTGTTTCTTTCCTTTCTATTTCCTTCGGGTGTACGTGTATATTCGTGGGATTTGGTTGCGCGATAGGCGAGATGTGCGGTTGATCTCACACCAGAGGGACTTGGGGGTTTGGATGTTTCCTGGGGTGAGGAGGGTAGGGTTTTTGTTGGCCATATCGTGAAAGATGCATGCTGTCTTTGTACCTTAATAAAACAAACGCACTTGATTCAAAAAAAAAAAGGAAAAAAAAGAAATTTACACCAAGCCCTTATACCTCCATAGAGAATTGCTGCATCAGGGTATTCTTGATACCGGTGTGTAGCTTGCGAGCCCAATAACCACCAAGTGAGAAAATCAAAATCAGTTTGGCGGTTGTCGAGGAATCTGCCATAGAGTTCTGGTAATACCAGGGTACCTATCCTAAATACTACAATAAGAAAAGAGGGCGAATTTATCCGTATTGCTGCGCTCGAGATATACCTTATACCAGCCTTTAGCCGACGCTGAGCCCAACGATGTCCAAGTGACAGAATCACAATCGGTAGAGTGGATGTTGAGGAATCTGCAATCGAGTTCAGGGATCGCAATAACAACTATTCGAAATACCACTGGCAGAAGAGGTGGTGATTTCAGGAGTATTGATGCGACATAGTCCTACTGTCTACCAACCTGTAGCTGTGGTCATGCCCAACACCAACCTGCAAGTAACAGAATCAAAATCTGTCAAGTAGGTATGAAGGAATCAAGCATCCTGTTTAGGAATCACCAGTGTAGCCATCCTGAATACCACTCTGAGAACAGCCAGCGGCTTCATTATTATTACTGTGACAGAGATGTACCTTATACCAGCGTGTAGCTGACGCCGAGCCCAACGATGTCCAGGTAACAGAATCAAAATTGGCTAGCCAGTTGTGGAGGCATCTGCCATCGAGTTCGGAGATCGCCAGGGTACGTATCCTAAAGACCACTACCAGATGAGCTGGCGATTTGATGAGTATTGATGCTAAATAGAAGTTCCTTATACCAGCGTGTAGCTGGTGTCGCTTGTAAGATTATCCCATTGACACATTCAAGATGTAACGACCCTATGATAGGTAGCTACAATCACTATCACCTTAGCCCAAATGTAATACCAAGTGGTATCCAGAGGTGGTATGGTCTCGTATATATTATACAGATGGCTGGTTATCCTAGGATAAGGCCTAGGGAATAGTTGGGTAGCCTTGAGGGACTCTACTAGGCAGGGTAACCTTTCGAGAAAACATTCGCATAAAGTCAAGCAATTTATGGGAATGTTACACGGACCTCCGAGACGACTTCTGTGGTCGACTGGAGAACCTCCTGAGGGGTTAAAGGCATAAGAGGGCAGAGTTACCCTGCCTTGAGAATTTGGTCATTGTGCCCATGGGTCCCAGTTACCCTACTGAGGAACTCAAGTTACCCTACCTTCACAGGCAAAGTCATCCTAGAACTTAGAGGTCGATTGCCTCACATTCTATGGGCACTTAGTGGTTCTTGGGCACACACGCATCTGTGCGGGGAGGTCCCACGCCTGTGCAAGAGTAGCCCGAACATACTATTGAACTTGGGCGGGTTTTGCTAACACCACCCTCTGGCCCAGGCGTTGGGACGGCGCGTCATACGCAGATGGCTGTGTAGTTGCTCGTTTGCTAGTTAAAAGAGGTCAGTGGAGCAGCTGCCGTAACACCATATAAGTTGTCGCTGTCCGTCCGACTGAATGTCGTTCGCAGGATATATAAGGGGAGTATGGGGAAACGCCAAAATGGAGGTCGCCCATATATGGTATCTCGGGCACCTAGGAGCCTATTCTTGCCTACGGGTAGTAGGGTATTCTTCCTAGTGGTACTCAGGTAGTCTCAGAAGGCCAGGGTGCTTTCAAGACAAATACCTTAGTAACCAGCCCTGGCCTTCTCCCTTTGATTTGTAGCATTACTATGGGTTGTTATTGGACTCTAGAGGTATGAGTCTTATCACGGTAGAGTATGTCCCGAAAGGCTGGCTATGGGTAGCGCCCACTTAGCCAACCATCGGCTACATCTCACCAGGGGAGCTTGCATGTCAATTTATCTCATTGGATGGACGCGTAGATTAAATGATGGACTGCATAGCTTGTATAGACGAAACTACCACTGGGCCAGTGAGTCCACCACCTAGGTATTGACTCCGGTTGTTGTCATCACAGTTAGCCACTGGTATGACTTCGATAGAAAGAGCTTTTCCACCTGCGGTTGTATTGGAGATGCATTGCAGAAACTCATATCCTATTGACGGAGTTAAGTGTACCCGAGTTGGTCCGACACTTCCAGCTGGATAATCCCTGATGGAGGGTAGACCTCTGATAAACCCTGAGCAGTACAGGGTGCTCGCACAAGGTCGGAGTAGTGGCGAATGTCAAATGCTTAAATCTGATATCTACTTAAGTTTAAGCGTTTCGCATTCTACTTCAATAACCAACTTTCCTCGAGAGAACTTATTGAGTGAAGCTTTTAGCTTAACGATATTAAGTTTAACCCTTTTGATTATTCTTGAATTATTTACTCTATCTGGATCTTCTACTTTGAGTTTTGGTGCGGTCGCAACCTTAGAGTTCACCTCTGTATAGGGTGCCCCCGTTACAGTATATCGTTAAGCGCACTCGCTTAACTCTCTTCTGAGAATTGTTGAAATCCATTATCTTGACATTTGTTTGATTACGAGGCGCTTGTCTGGTACAAGTGCATCGGGTGGAAAGAACACTGTCTTCAGATATGGATGTAGTTGAGTATGACTATGACCTTTCCCGCTATAGTGCTACTCCAGACTTGCGCGGAATAGGATAGAAGTCCATCGAGGAGCAGATGGCCGACCTAGAACCAACAGACATACCTGAAGAAGTACAGGAGTTACAAATATTGAACCCTGTTGCCTTTCTTCCAAGCTTCACGCATGACCCTTCGGTGGGACACAGAATCCCCCCACAAAGACGAACTCCCATGACCTTTGCCAACTTCACTAGGGACCTGTTTGAACCCTACATAGTAAGAGAAGTAACCAAGAGGTTTCAGGAAGCCAAGGCTTCTCTGGGAGATTTCATCACGGCTACCGAGCTCAAATGGCAAAACGAGATGGTGACCAACGCCAACCGCTGGATGAAAATTCAGCAGTTAGAGTACCGTAAATTAGCCCTTTCAGATCGAATGATCAGGGCACGCCTGATAGCTTTGGAGTTGGCTGTTCAGGGAGGGTACTTGATAGACTCCGACAACGACCTCAACATGCGTACAGCACCTCCGCTACCTCTCACAATTGAGCCTCCTCCACAATACACAGCTGAGATGGCGGCTGTTATGTTGCATAAGGAAATGACACCAATTTTGACTCAAGTGGCTCAGAGAGCCTTGGAATCGCAGGAGCGAGTCAGACAATTGGAACAGCAATGGCAAGTGTTGGTCGTCCCTCAACCAGCCCCGTTGACAGTGGCATTCGAAGAAGCTATGAGATCTAGAGGTGTCAGCCCTGTGGCAAACCTCAAAAATCTTCGAGTTGCAGCTCACCGGAGTGGTGTTACCAAGTCTAGAAGCCAAGCTTCAAGACAAAGCTCGAGGCAACCCTCGCCACAGCCACCACCTCGAGCCTCATCCAATGTAGCTATCCTGCCGGTAGTTGAACCTGTCACACCAGCACCGGCGATACGGGTAGAAGCAGATCAGCCCTGGGCGGTTGCGGCTTCAACGCCAATACCCGCCACTCTTCACCATCCGGCCACCTCTGCTTCGGCACATGTACCACCGGCTCCAGCAAAGCCTTCTGGAAGAGCTGGCTGGTCAGGTTTTTCAGAACAACCCGGGACAATTCGCTTCAAAGTATTGTAACGAAGGATGTCGCATGGTTGGGGGTGACGGTAGTTAGTTTTATTTTTCGCATCGGGCACCCTGTGTCAAAGGGATGAACCAAGCCATTATAATGGCCCCGAAAGAAAAACCCGCCCTCACCACAAAGAGCCGTTGTACCTATTGTGAGTCGACCCGACATAAGGTACCCGACTGTGGGGATTTTCAGCGTGATTACCTGAGACCCCAACCTCAACAATCCGTCCGTCAACCCCTCCCACCACGTTCGCCAGCACACCCACCGTCTGATCAGATGGATGAGGACGAGGACGAAGAACGGTTTGACGGCTATAACATGCCTTGGGGAGCCCAAGGTGGAAACACTGGAAGCGCTGGAGGTGGACAATCTCCCAGAGGCGGAAATGTTGCTGGAGGAGATGATCCGGGTGATTCCAGTTCTTCTTGGTCCGATAGTGATGGATCCGATGCCTCACCCCCCGATCCGAGAGACTTCCATGGCAGCCGCAAGCGCCACTGGAGTCGAGAAACGAAGGACAAGTACGATAGATGATATGCGGCCCTGAATAAGTTCATTCAGGAGTGTCATAAGACTAAGAAGTCATCTCATTGGCCTAAGAAGCCAGAGAAACTTGGAGTTGACCCCTTCACTGGGGATCCCAAGAACACACAGCGCTTCGTACATGATGTCGAGATTAAGCTGGACTACCTCCGCGATTCCTTGGTACAGGAAATCGACAAAGTCAGCCTCGTCATCCCTCTCTTGAGAGATACAGCCAAAGAATGGTATAACGCCATACACCCGCACATTAACAAAGATGCGGCCAAACGACGAGGGATCAAGTTTGATCCCAAGAATGAGTTGCGAACCTGGGAAGGGTTTCGCAAGCGTTTGGAAGGCAGCTTTGGCGGACACTCGGATCGGAATCGTGCTCTGAGGGAGTAGAGCCAGTTGTATATGAAGGCCGGAAAGGTCGATCGCTTTATCGACGAACTTATCCGCCTTGCAGCAGTGTTAGGGTATAACGGGGAGTTTGTGAAAGACAGGGCACGTATGGGCATGACTGACGTCCTCAACGCGGCCTGGTCCATGAAAACCCCCCATCCAGTAGCCGATATGGATTAACTAGACCTACTGCGTCAAACTGGACACCAACTTGAAGATGCCTCCAATTTCGTACACAGGTACAAAAGGAGCCCCATTCTTCGAAACGAGTAAAGAGCGACGACAGGCATACTTCTGAGAGAAAGGGACAGAGGAATGAGAAAAAGGCCACAGGTCCACGGCAGCAGAAGCCCCGCAACCGAGCGCAAGGGTTCACAAAACCCGCAGAAACAGAGCATTCAAAGATGCACCGCAATGTGCCTCAGACTCTGATTGACAAGCGCAAACGGCTGAATCAATGTTCCCGTTGTGGACAAGAAGGTCACTACTGGGCGAAGTGTCCATCCGCGGCCCCAGTTGTCGCGTCCTCACACATCAGGCGAAAGCGAGGTGCTGGTGAGGCTGGACACGAAGCCACCCAAGTTCCAAAGTCGAGACCCATTGAAGCGGCTCCTAAACCTGCTGTGAAACAAGTTGTTGCCGAGCTTCGTGGATCACCCCCCCAGATTTGGATATCTTGGAGGTTGATACCGACATGGTTGACTAGGTAAGCTTTATCCTATGATAAGATCATGGATGGAAAGATGCTAAAACTTTACGCTAGGCCGAATGATAGGCATACTAGGTGAAGATGAAAGATGTTGGTTGTATGTTCCCCAGCCTTAAGCGCTGCAAACTGAAACTAATATATCGTGCTAGAAAATGCATGATGGAGGAAGGTTTCTTTTGTGAGGTGTTAGGATGGTTACAGCTCTTTCAATTTAGTTTTGTTTATTTCTTATGTGATACTATGCAATGTATTGTTTGCTTATCTCATACTGTTTTCCATTTTTGGAAGGAATTTGGTTGGGTTTTATTTTGATTTCGTCAGGCTGGACTTGACTTAGCAATT
>Ga0307509_10003803_pt1 | contig 22373 bp, 20 predicted proteins | sample 10_EM_MG_FD_202245 | JGI IMG/M metagenome (GOLD analysis project Ga0307509, IMG submission 202245) | Populus trichocarpa ectomycorrhiza microbial communities from riparian zone in the Pacific Northwest, United States - 10_EM | ecosystem: Host-associated > Plants > Roots > Unclassified | place... | reverse complement strand
GCTCGAGCGCGAGCTGCTCGACGAGCTGCTTGTAGCGCGGGAGGATCCCGGCGTGGTGGACGCCGATGCCGTGCGACAGCAGCGGGCGCAGCTCCTTCGCCGCGCCCGCCGGCAGCAACGCCTCGTCGCATAGCTTCTCGACCTGCGCCTTCTCTTCATCCGTCGTGAACCGGCGGCATGACTTGAGGAGCCGCGCGACCTCGAAGCACTGCTCGCGTCCGAACACGAACACGATCGCCGGCACGTCGCCCGAGTGCGCGAGTCCCTTGACCGTGTCGATGATCATCTCCTCGCGGAACTCGTGGACGAGCGGCACCTTGCGCTCGCGCGAATCGACGAGCGCCATCGGCACGCGCCGGGTGACCTCGGCCCACTGGCAGAACTTCTCGGGGTGGCCGACCGTCGCCGACAGGATCACGAGCTGGGTTCGCGGATCGAGCCCGATGATCGATTGCTCCCACACGTAACCGCGCTCGGGGTCGTTGAAGTAGTGGCCCTCGTCCATCACGACGAGCTCGGCGGGAGCGACGTGCTTGTCGGCGACGATCCGGTTCCACAGGATCTCCGCGACCTCGACCTGGATCGGCGCCTCGCGATTGACCTTGTAGTCGCCGGTCGCGAACCCGACATTGCCCTCGCCGAAGTCGGCGCCGAGCTCGCGGTACTTCTCCTCGGTCAGCGCGCGCAGCGGCGTCGTGTAGACCGCGCGCTGGTTACGGTGAAACGCGCGAAACAGCGCGGCCTTCGCCATCAGCGTCTTGCCCGTGCCGGTCGGCACCGTGACGAGCACGCTCTTGTTGGCGAAGATCGCGCTGATCGCCTGCTCCTGAACCGGGTACGGCTCCAGGCCCTTGCTCCACAGGAACTGCTCGTAGAACTGGAGCTCGAGCTCGCCGTCGGTCGGCATCCCCCACGTGTATCACCCTACTTCGTCCGACGCTCCAGCTCCTGCGCCTGGTAAACGACATTGCTCCAGATGTCGTGCCACTTCTGGCTCGTGATGTCGTGGAGCAGCTGGTCGCCCTCGCGGGTCTGACCGAGTGCGATCAATGCCTGGGCCTTGCGCAGCCGCGGCGTCGGGTTGGTCTGGTCGATCACGATCGCCTGCTGCCAGTACGGGAGCGCGTCGGCGACCTTGCCGCGGCGCTCGAACGTGTCCGCGACCGTCATGTAGCCGGCGCCCGACCACGGCTCGCGCTCGATCACCGTCGACAGCTGGCGCCACGCACCCGCCTGGTCGTTGATCGCGAGCAGCATCTCGCCGAGCGCGGTGTCGATCTGCGGGTTGCCCGGGTCGACCGCCCGCCACTTCTCGCCCCACGCGAGCGCGCGGTCGACGGTGCGCTGGCGGTCCGGACCGGACTGCTGCAGCGCGAGCTGCTGCGCGACGCCGACGATCTGGCCGAGCTCCACGCGGATGGTCTGGATCGTGACCCGCTCGTCGCCGGTGAGATCCTGCGCGCGCTCGAGATCGGTCAGCGCCTCGGCGAGGTCGCCGGTGCCCTGCGCGACCTGCGCCGCGAGCTGGTAGATCGCGCGGGTCGGCGTCTTCGCGATCAGCGCCTGGAGCCGCGGCTTCGCCCAGCCGGGCTGGCCGTACGCGATCGCGGTGCGCACGAGCTCGAGCTGCTTGTCGGTGTCGTCGCCGGCGAGCTCGGCCGCGCGGGCGAGCACCGCCGGGAGGTCACCGTGCTGGACCGCGGCCTGGAGCAGCGCCATCACGTGCGGGTAGCTCGCGCCCGCGAGCACCTTCGTGCGCCACGCGGCGTAGAGCATCTGCCAGCCGGCCTGGCCGCGGCGCGCGACATTGAACGTGTTCTCGAGCTGCGTGATCGCGGCGGGCGTCGCGTCGAGATCGAGCTGATCGACGAGGGCGACCAGCTTGTCGGCCGCGAGGTCGTACTGGTTGTGGTTGTACGCGACCTGCGCCGCCTGCAGCCGTGCCACGTTCTTCAGCGACCCGGTCGCGACGCTCTCCCACATGTGGATCAGCGGCTCGACCGGTCCCTGCCACGCCTGCGCCGACGCCGCCGCCACCGCGAGGCGAAGCTCGGGCGCGGTCGCCGGCATCGCATCGAGCGTCGCCGCCGCCGCCTTCGAATCCTGCGCCGCGAGCTGCGCGACCGCGAGTCGCGCCTGGGCCAGCGCGCCGACGAAGCCGGCCGTCGCCTGTCCCTGCAGCTCGGCCGGCACGGTGTGGCGTCGCATGTATGCGCGGCCCGCCGCGATGTACGCGGCGACCGGCTGCCGAGGGAAGCTCGTGAGGATCTGCGCGACGTGGTCGTCGTCCGCGGCCGTCGCGAGCCCTGCGCTCGCGAGGACCAGGTCGCCGAGCTCGGCGCCGCCGTGATCGCGGAGCAAGACGAGCGCGTCGTACGCCTGGGTCGTCTCGTGCTGCGCGATCGCCGCGACGATCCGCTGGCGCTGCGCGCGCCGCCACGCGGGCGTACCCACGGTCTCGTGCTGGAGCTGGTTGTTCCAGTACGCGAGCAGATGGCCCGGCAGCTCGACGATCACGCCGGGCTGCGCGCCGGCATGGGCCCACGCCCCCGCGTCGGCGACGGCCTGCGCGGTGAACCCGCACGCGATCGTCTCGCCGTTGACCTTCGCGGCCATCGGCCCGGTCGCTCCCCAGCCGATCTCGAGAAGCTTCTTGCCGTTCGCATCGGTGATCGCGACGAGCCGCGCCTGCGCGTCGAGCGACAGCACGTACATCGCCACGCTCGCGCCGCGCACGGTGGTCGACAAGATCACGTCGCGGCCCTTCGCCGAGACGTCGAAGTACTGCGCGTAATGCGCGGGATCCGCGATCCACACCGGCAGGTAGACGAGGCCGAGCACGATGTCGTCGCTCGCGACCGGGCGGACCACGTCGAGCCCGAGCTCGCCGTAGCGCCGCGTCAACAGCGTGCCGTCGTAGCCCGCCGATTCGACGAGGCCATCGTCGGTAGTCCGCCGCCAGCCGAGCCGGTGATCGGCGTCGACCGCGAGCTCGCGATCACCCCAGCGATAGATGCCCGCGGGCACTTGCTTGTGCGCCTCGGCGAGCAGCGCGCGCGCTGCATCGCTGATCGCGTGGGTCGCCGGCACGCCGAGCCCGCGGCGCAGTCGATCCGCGCCGTCGTCGAACAGCGCGGGCACGAACGCGCTGAGGTCGGTGTACGGCTGGGCGAGCGGATACGCGAGCGTCGTCGTCAGCTGCGACGGGCCCCAGTAGATGCTCTTGCCACCACCCGCGCCGTGGCCGAACTGGGTCTGCCCGCCGAGCGTGATGCCCTGTATCGTGCTCTTCACATCGACGATCTCGCCCCCGCCGATCTCGCGAGCGAACTCGCCATTGAAATCGTCGGACAGCCGGCCGTCGAGCTCGTCGGTCGAGATCTCCTTCCGCTTGTTCTCGGCCGCGTCGTGCTGGCGCTCCTCGGCCGGCTGCTCGTCGAGGTCCGGCTTGTCGCTGTCCTTCTTGCCCATCTTCCCCTCGTCGAGCGCCATCGCCGTCGAGCCGGTCGTGGGACCCGCGACGCTGCCTTGCGGCGCGAGCGAGTCGAACCCGCGAAGGTCCGCCGCGCCGCGGCGCGCGAGCTCCGCGTTCGCGTGCAGCACGATCGTGTCGCGGGTCCACCGGTCGTAGCCGTCGTACCCGCCGTAGCTGGTGATCCGCTGGACCGGCGAGCGCACGAGCTCTGCGTCGGCGGCGACGTTCGTCACGGTCGGAGCGACCGTGCGGACGATCGGGATCGTCGCGGGCATCGCGTAGGGCGCCCACGTGTCGCCGGCGCCCTTCTGGACGTCGTACTGCTTGTACATCGCGTCGTTCTCGAGCACGAGCAGCGACGTGTGGCGCGAGAGCAGGAAGTACTTCTTGCCGAGCCCGACCACCTCGCGGCGGATCTGCTCGTCGCGCGTCTCGCGCGCCTCCGCCTCGGTCGGGCATTGCTTCGCCGCGCACGGCGTCAGCTCGACCGCCTCGTGCTTCGCGAGCAGGCGCGCCGCGATGTGGCGCTGCGCCCACAGGCGCGGCAGATAGGCGGCGTCCGGCCGCGACGTCCCGAGCCGGATCGTCTGCTTCCACACGGCACCGTCGAGCGTGCCGGTGAGCTCGACCGCGGTCGCCGGCTTGTCGCTCGCGAGCTTCGCGACAAGCTCGAGCTCCTCGCCGTCGGCCAGCTGCGGCGCGGCCAGATAGGTCGTCGCCGGGACCAGCGTGCCCTTGTCGTCGACGAGCCGCGCCTCGAGCCCGGTGACCCGCGACGTGTGCAACGCGGCGACGAGATCGAACGCGCGCCAGCCGAGATCGTCGGCGAGATCGAACGTCGTCGCGTAACCGCCGGTCGCGGCCGCGAGCGCGTCGAGCGTCTGGGTGTCGGGGCCATCGCCGACGCCGACGCCGATGAAGTGCGCTTTGCCGGCGAGCTCCGCGCGCAACGTGTCGAGCGTGCGGGCGCCGCTCGTGATCATGCCGTCGCCGAGGTAGACGACCATCGCCTGATCCGGATCGACGCCCTGCAACGCCGCGGTTGCGGCCGCGAGCGCACTCTCGAAGTCGGTCGCGCCGACGCCACCTTCATGGGCGAGCGCCTTGTGCAGCGCCTTCTTGTCGACATCCATCACGCGCGTCGGCTCGAGCTTGGTCCGCGCCTGGACGTCGAACGCGATCACGCCGAGCTTGTCGTTCTCGTCGAGCTCCTTGACGAACGCGTCGATCAGGTCGCGCTGGGCGCGCAGCTCGGGCGTGCTGCGCGAGGCCGACACGTCGTCGAGCACGATCCAGGTGCGCGGCTTGTAGACCTTCGCGGTGGTACCGAGCTCGACCGGCGCGCGGACGAGGACGAACTTGTCCCCGGCATCGTTCGCCGTCGCGACCGTCGTGCGATGGCGCGTGTCGCGGACGTGGAGCACGAACGAGTCGCCGAGCTTGACGTTCTCGCGGTGGACCTTGACCGTCGCGTCGTCCCCGCTGCGCTCGGTCGTGATCGGATGGCTGGTCGACACGAGCTCGCAGTTCGCGCAGCCCTTCACCTTCACCGCGACATCGAACGAGCCGACCGCTTCGTCGACCTCGGGCAGCGGCACCGTGATCGTGTAGTCGTCGTACAGCTTCGGCAGGCTCTGCGTGTACGCGAGCATCAGCCGCTTGTCCTCGAGCGCCGGCAGCGGATAGACCCGCAGCGAGAGCCGGCCCGTGCCGGCCCACTCGAGCAGCGCCGGATCGACCCGGCGATAGACGAGCTCCTCGTAGATCCGGCGCGCGCGCATCCGCTCGACCACCGCCGACTCGGTCAGCTTGCCGTCGACGTACATCGCGAGGCGCTGGAGCGCCGCATCCGGCGGGATCGCGAAGCGATAGACGCCCTCGAGCACCTGCGGCGTGTTGTTGTGGAACGTCTGATCGAGCGCGACGCGCGCGACCTGATCCTCGACGGTGATATCGACCGTCAGCTGCTTGATCGGCAGCGGATACTCCTCGCCCCACGGCGGATGCGAGCGCACGCCCGGATCGCGCGCGAACAGCGTGCCGTGATGAACCGGTAGCTCCTTCTCCTCGATGTGGCGCGCCTGCTGCGCCCACGACACGAGGTGCGACAGCCGCGGCGCGGGGCCGCGGACCGGCGCCTTGCCGGGCGTCGCGATGCCCTGCTCGCCCGCATGGAGCAAGACCTCGCCGGCCGAGCTCGCGAGCTTGACCTCGCCGCGGACGACGGCCGCGCTGGTCTGATCGGCCGTGCCCTCGACGACGAACCGGGTGCCGAGCACCGAGATCGTGCCGCGCGCGGTCTCGACGACGAACGTGCCCTTGCCGGGCGCGACGTCGAGCAGCACCGCGCCTTCGATCCGGACCTTGCGCGGGCCGAGCACGGCGACCTTCGCGCCGGGCTCCGCGATGTAGGTCGTGCCGTCCGCGAGCTTCTGCTCTCCCTGACCGATCGCGGCGGGTGCGCCCGGCGCGTGGATGAAGTGGGTCGCGACCACGGCGATCGCGGCGGTCGCGGCAAGACCGAGGCCGACCGCGAACAGCGGGACGCGCGTCTTCGCGCGTGGTGCGGGCGCGACCGCGAACTTCGCGACGAGCCCGTCGCGGATCCGCAGGCGCGCGGCGTCATCCAGGCGCGGCGCTTCGCCGCCGGATTCGATCAGATGCGAGACGTTCTGCTCGAGGACGTCGTTGGTGGAGTCGTTCATACAGCCTCCGAGAAGTGGGTGGACAGCGTCGCGAACGTGTCGCGGAACGCGCGTCGTGCCCTGGCGAGAAGAGATTTGGCGGCGTCGACCGAGATGCCGAGATCCTGCGCGAGGGTCTCGAGCGACTCGCCGTCGACGTACTTGCGGGTGAGTGCGCTGCGGTATTGCTCCGGCAGGTTCGCGATCGCCATGTGGACGAGGTCGCGGGTCTCGGCGCGTTCGAGCACTTCGCCGGGCAACGGCCGCTCGGCCATCGCGGCGAACGTCTGCGCGAGCGTCGCGTCGATCCGGTCCCAGGTCTCGAGCAACTGATCGGCGCGACGATGCTCGCGCAGGTGATCGCGGATCACGTTGCGCGACAGCACCGCGAGCCAGCTCCCGACCGAGCCGCGCTTGGGATCGTAGTCCGCGGTCCGCGCGAGCGCGGTCGCGAACGTCTCCTGGACGACGTCCTCCGCGAGCGAGGCGTCGCGGCCGACCCGATAGAACACGAACGCGTACAGCCCGGCGACATGGGCGTCGTAGAACCGCTCGATCGCGGACCGATCACCGGCGATCGCGTCGCGCAGATCGCGGTCCGGTGCTGACCGGAAGAGGCGTGCGAACAAGGGCATGGTGCTTGCGTGTGTCAACGACCGTGGTCGAGGTGTCGATCTTAGTCAGGGCAACGATTTCTTTGGGATCGGGGTCCTAACCTCGTGCGGATCTGGCCCTGGGCCATCGGCGTGTCGGTGCTCGCACACACCGTCGCGCTCGCGTGGGTCGGAACGCACAAGCTCGAGCCGTTACCCGCGGTTATCCCCCCTCGCCCGGCCGAAGTGACGATCACGACCGTGGATCCGGAGCCGCTCGCGGTTGCGTTGCTCGACGACCACACCGTGGCGAGGACACCGCAGTTGCCAATGCCAACCGTCGGAGCGGGCTCCCGCGACCTCCGGATCTCGACGAGCCGTGCGACCGGTGCGACCCATCCCGAGGCCGCGCCACCGACCGCGCCCGCGAAGCCGCACTCCACGTTCATGACGATGCGCACGCCGGAGAAGCCCGAGCTCAAGGGACCGTCCGACGAGTTCTGGCGCAAGTTCGAGGACAACACCAAGCCGCTGCAACCCAAGGCGATCGAGGGCGAGCGGATCGGCGACGACATCGCATCTGCCGAGGATCACCTCCACGACCCGCGCTGGATCGCGAACCATTCGGGCGAGGAGGTCGGGGCGGAGCGGATGCGGCTCGCGAGCGCGGAGGAGGCGCGCGACGGCCACGAGCTGAAGCAGAAGGGCCGCGGCTACGAGGCGCAGCACGCGACGTTCAACGGCGAGGTCGAGCCCGACGGCACGATCCACATCCACGAGAAGCGCCGCTACGATCCGACCGAGATCCTGATGACCAAGGTGGGGATCGATCCGTACGCCTCGAACAAGCTCCGCATGCTCGACGACACGCGCGAGGAGCGCTACGAGATCGGGAAGCGCTACAAGACGGAACAGCTCGGCAAGTCGGTCGTGCTCGCGCAACGCAACCTCGATTACCTCTGGGCGAAGACGACCGACACGACCGCGCGCAAGGAGGCGCTGTTCGAGATGTGGGACGAGTGCGCCGAACGTGGCGACCCCGAGCTCGTGGTCGCCGCGGCGTCGGTGCGCAAGCTGATCGTCGGGTTCATCCGTGCGCGGATGACCGGTGCCGCGGCATTCACGGCGAGCGAGCTCGCGGCGTTCAACGCGAAGAAGAAGTCCGCGGCGACGTTCGCTCCGTATGGCGATTAGCGTACCGTTTCGGCATGCCCACCTGGCCGGAGCTCAAGGAGTACGCGCGCGGGAAGTACGTCCTCGACGACGACGCAGACGACGACTTCTCGTTGATCTTCGAGTTCGAGACCGGGCGGACCCAGAAGATCGGCATCACCCGCTTCGCCGCGTTCGGTAAGGACTGGATCGAGTTGCGGTCGTACGTGTGCAAGGGCGACCAGATGCCGCACGACGTCGCGCTCCGCAAGAACGAGGAGCTCGCGATCGGTGCGCTCGCGCTCGACGACGAGGGCGACTACTGCCTGCTCTACTCTGTCCCGCTCGCGACGATGGATCCGGATGAGTTCGAGATCCCGCTCCACGCGCTTGCCCACATCGCGGACGAGCTCGAGGCGCACTACGCGAAGTCCGACGACTTCTAGCTAGTGACAGAAGCTCGCGGTGACTTCGGGCACGGTCGTCGCGGCCTTGTAATCGGTGCACGCCTGGCCGAGCAACTGGAACGTCGTGCCGTCGACTTCCTTCCAGTCCGTGCCGTAGGTCTTCGCGACGCCGTCGACCTTCACCGTGCCCGACGCGCTCGTCGTGCCGGTGTCGATCGTGAACTCGCAGTCGAGGATCTGGTCGACGATCGTCTGGTACGCGGTCGTCAGGTCGGCCTGCGAGTTTGCGTTGTAGGTCGCCGCGCCCGTCGTGCCAAGCCCTGCGTCGGCCATCTTCGTGAGGAAGTTCGTCGAGGCCTGATTGTTGAGCCCGATCGTATAGAAGTCGATCTTGTGATCGGTGCGAAGGGTGGTGACCGCGCTGACCGCTTCGTCCGTGCGATCGCCGCCGTTCGTGTTGCAACCGTTCGGCACGCCGTCGGTCGCGATCACGACGGCCTTCTTGTCGGGCAACGTCGCGAACGGCGCGTTACCGAGTGCGCCGAGCGCCTCCACGAGCGGGTCGAAGTTGCCCCGCTGCGTGTTGTTCATCGTGTTCTTGATGTTGTCGTTGTTCGAGAGCGCGCAGTCGACCTTGTAGAACGAGGGGCAGGCGTTGTTGCTCGACCAGGTCGAGAGCCCGAACTTGGCCTGGGTCTGCGCCTTCATCACGACGCCGTTCGTCCCGTCCGTGAGCACGGTGCGAATCGCGCCGAACCGGCCGCTGTCGAACATCGTGCCGCTGCCGTCGACCCAGAGCAGGATGTATGGCGCGACCGCCGTGACGGTCGGCGCGCTGCAGTTGCTACCGCCGCCGTCGGCACCGTTACCGATCGGGCCGTCGTCATCGCCGTACGTCTGCGGACCCGTGGCCGCATGGCAGGCTCCGACGAGCAGCAAACCTAACAACGTCAGCCGGGACACCATCCATACAATGCAGCAAGCTGCGCGCCAATTCCAGCGATTCCACGGGTTGAGCGGTTTCGGATGGTTCGACCTGTGATCGTCCTGACAGGGTCTACAGACCCTGGGGAGTGCTCCCACGGGTACGGGTGTTCGCACCCACCATGGTAAGCATCGCGCATGGCGACCGCGGCATCCGGACCGCTTCTCGGCAAGCGGTACCGGCTCGGCGCGCAGCTCGGGAAGGGTTCGCAAGGCGAGCTATTTCTCGCGCAAGACGTGCAGGCCAAAGGTGCGGAGGATCGCGAAGTCGTCGTCAAACGCATCACACCTCGCGGAACCTGGAAATCGTTCGAGCTGTTCGAGCGCGAGGCGAAGGTGCTGTCGCAACTTCGTCACGCGGGTGTGCCGCGTCACTTCGCGACGATCGAGGAGCCACCCGGCACGTTCAACCTCGTCATGCAGCGCCTGCCCGGGGAGAACCTCCGGGATCTCGCGAAGCGCCGCCGGATGTCCGAGGTCGAGCTCCGCGACATCTTGATCCGTGTGCTCGAGATCCTCGACTACCTCCACACGCGCTCGCCGTCGGTGATCCATCGCGATATCAAGCCGTCGAACATCGTCCGGGCTCCGGACGGTCGATGCGCGCTCGTCGATTTCGGCGGCGTCCTCGATGCGGCGCGCGATCGCGGTGGCTCGACGATCGTCGGCACGTTCGGCTACATGGCGCCCGAGCAGCTCCACGGTCAGGTCACACCTGCGACGGATCTCTACGCGCTCGGCGCGACGATCGTCGCGCTCGCCGGCGGGATCGAGCCCGAGGACGTCCCGCGCAAGGGCCTCCAGATGGATCTCGCGAAGCACCTCCCGTCGCTCGAGCCGAGCTTTCGAGCGGTGCTGATCGCGATGACCGATCCGGACCCCGAGAAACGCCCGCAGCGCGCGCGCGATGTTGTCGCGATGCTCGCGAAGGCCAAGCCGGCGCGGACGTCGCGCGAGGAGTCGCGCGCGCTCGTGTCGCGCTCGCCGCAGGCGCTCGCTCCTCGCCAGCTGTTCGGCGACATCCAGGAGCCGCTCGGCACGCTGCTTCGCGTCGCGGTGCTCGGGTTCGGCGCGGGTGGCTGGATCGGGATGGCGGGAGTCCGGCTGTCGCTCGCGATCATCGTCGGCATCTTCTCGGTCTTCGCGTTCCCCGCGCGCAAGAAGCTCGGCGGCGTCGGGCGCGAGCTCGACTCGATGCTCGCCGAGGGCCAGGGCGGCTTCACCGACATGATGAAGGGCGCGATGGCGCGTCGCCGGCCATGATGAAGCTCGACCGAGAAGAACGCTGAGCCACGCTACAGCTTTGCCACGGTGCACTTTCTTTGGTGCTCCAGGCGCCCGATGGCCGCGGCGCGCGCCGCCGCACGGCGCGCGCTGATCGCGGATCTCGAACGCGTTGCCGGACACTTGCGCGCGGTCACGCCCGCACCTCGCCGCGGGAAGGGGCTCCCTCTCGCGGGCACGAAAGCTGCTCGTCGTTGCCGACATGGGCTCGCTTAGCTTCTTCCTGATCGCCGGCCTCGTCGCCCTCGCGACGGGTTGTCGGGACGCCGCGAGCGCGCCGGCGCCACGACCGATCCCGAACGACAGTGGCGTGCTGAACGACGCGACGATCGTTCGCGACGCGTACGTGCGCGACGCGACGCAGGTGGCCGTGGACGCGAACGTGGCCCGCGACGCCGGGCCGAAAGGACCGCTGTGAAAGGCACGATCCATCACCAGCTCCGGAAGCGTCGCAAGCGTAAGCTCACGATCATCACGATCCCGAAGCACGATCCGGGCAAATGAAGACCAGCGCGAAGGCGAAGCTCGACAAGTACCGCGCGAAACGCGACTTCGGCCTCACCGCCGAGCCGAGCGGCGCGAATCCCGCCGCGGCCGGGCATCGCTACGTGATCCAGCAACACGCCGCGCGGCGACTGCACTACGACTTCCGGCTCGAGCTCGACGGTGTGCTGCTGTCGTGGGCGGTGCCGAAGGGTCCGTCGCTCGCGCCGAAGGATCGCCGGCTCGCCGCGCGCACCGAGGATCACCCGCTCGACTATCACGACTTCGAGGGCATCATCCCCAAGGGTCAGTACGGCGGCGGCACGGTCTCGGTCTGGGATCGCGGCAGCTGGGAGCCGGAGGGCGGCGATGTCGAGGCGCGGAAGCAGCTCGCCGCCGGCAAGCTGACGTTCATCCTTCACGGCGAGAAGCTCCACGGCCGCTGGCATCTGGTCCGGACCAAGCCACAGGGCAAGCAAGAGTCCTGGTTGCTGTTCAAGGGTCGCGACGACGCGGCCGACGACAAGCTCGACATCACGGTCGCGAAGCCCGAGAGCGTGAAGACCGGACGCACGCTCGATCAGATCGCCGCCGCTGCGGATGACGTCTGGCAAGCGAATCGCGAGCCCGTCGGCGAGCCGGCGAAGACCAAGGCGAAGCGCCTCGCGCCCGCGCCGCCGGATCTCTCCGCGTCGCTGCAGGCGATGAACCTCGGGTTCCAGCTGACGAACCTCGACAAGGTGCTCTATCCCGAGCAGGGCATCACGAAGGGCCAGCTGATCGGTTACTTCGCCGTCGCGGCCGAGCGCATGCTGCCACACGTCGGCGAGCGCCCGCTGATGATGGTGCGCTGTCCCGAAGGCCGGACGAAGTGCTTCTTCCAGAAGCACGTGCTGAAGGGCTCGCCGAGCGCGATCCTGCGCGTCCCGATCGCGGACTCCGGCGACGAGGTCAAGGACCACATGGCGGTGAAGGACCTCGCCGGCCTCGTCGCGCTCGCGCAGCTCGGCACGCTCGAGGTCCACACCTGGGGCGCGCACATCGACAAGGTCGAGCGCCCCGACGTGATGGTGTTCGATCTCGATCCCGATGTCGGCGTGACGTGGGATCGCGTCGCGCTCGCCGCGCTCGACCTGCGCGGCCTTCTCCACTCGCTCGACCTCGACAGCTTCGTCAAGACCACCGGCGGCAAGGGCCTCCACGTCACCGTGCCGTTCGAGCGCAAGCTCGACTGGGATCAGATGAAGGCGTTCACGAAGGCGGTCGCCGAGGAGATGACACGCCGGCAGCCGAAGAACTTCACGACGAAGCTGGCGAAGGCGCACCGCAAGGGCCGCATCTTCATCGACTACCTGCGCAACGGGCGCGGCGCGACGTTCGTCGCTCCGTACTCGCCGCGCGCCCGACCCGGTGCCCCGATCGCCACGCCGATCAGCTGGGAAGAGCTGGCCGGCGGGCTGACGCCCGATCGCTTCACGATCAAGACGCTGCCGGCGCGTCTCGGCGAGGCCGATCCGTGGCACGCGTACGCCAAGACCAAGCAGGCGATCACCGCCGCCGCCCGCAAGGCCGTGAAGGCGTAGCCCGTACACGTACACGTACACGTGCACGTGCTCGTGCTCGTCGGATCCAGAGCGGATCCGAACCGCCGGATCGCGTCTGCTCGACTCGGACCGAACTGGCCCGGACCGGAGGTTCGTTCGTGGCCGAGCACGAGCACGTGCACGTGTACGTGGACGAGGTTCAGGCCGCGCGCAGCGTCAGCACGGCGACCTCGGCCGCGGTGCCCTCGCCGGCGCGCCGGCGCACGCCGGAGAACCCGACCCCGGGCGTGACGTAGAGCATCGACCGGTCGCCGACCTCGTAGACACCGCGCCGGAAGTGGAGCCCGACCTTCTTCATGATCCGGTCGGTGATCCCCTTGATGTAGATCTGGCCACCGTGGGTGTGGCCCGAAAGGATCAGATCCGGTGTGCCGCGGCGGGCGACGTACGGCGCGAGATCGGGCGCGTGGCAGAGCACGACCTTCGTCACGCCCGCGGGCACGCCGGCGAACGCCTGATCGAGATCGTCGTGGCGGGTCACCGGATCGTCGATGCCGATCAGCGCGAGTGGCGCGCCGTTCAGCTCGATCATCGTGTGCTGGTTGCGCAGCACATCGTAGTGGTTCTTCTGGAGCGCGGCGGTGACCCCGGCGCCCCAGGTGAAGTAGTCGTGGTTGCCGAGCACCGCGACGACCCGCTGGGCGTCGAGATCGGCGAGCTGTTCGCCCGCGAGCCCGGCCTCGTGGCGACGCCAGTTGACGTAGTCGCCGGTCAGGGCGATCACGTCGGCCCTCGCCGCGTTGGCGGTCGCGATCGCCGCGCGGACGTGCTCGACGGGGGTCATGTGGCCGACGTGGATGTCGGACAGCTGGGCGATCCTCACGCCGTCGTGGCGGGGGTCCAGGCCACGGATGCGAACCTCGACTTCGTTCACCCGTGGCAACGGCACCGGCACTGGGCGGACTGTGGCCGCCGAACCCACCGTTGTCACGTGGAATAGATGGGCACCACGCCACGGTTGGTGATCGGTGCGCCCGGGCGCGGTTCGGATTGCAGGGAGGTGCTTCCAATGACAGCATTAGCTTCCATGGCAGGCTCGGCTCGGCCTCCCGTCCTCGATGACGGCCGCATTCCCTGTCCTCTTTGCGGTGGCCTCGTCCACCCGGTCGCGGGCCGGTGCAAGCACTGCAAGGAAGACCTCGCCGCGCGCCGCACCGGGCGTGCCGCCGCGCCGACGGCCCTGCCCTCGTTGCAGGGCAATGGCTCGGGTCCGATCGCCGGCCCGATGCCGCAGATGATCGCCCAGCTCGCGCCGCACCCGATCGCGGTGCCGGTGGTGAATGGTCACAACGGCAGCGTGTTGCCGCCGCGCGTGACCGGCCGCGGGATGCATGCCGAGAAGCCGCGCGCGAGCTGGAAGAGCTGGCCGATGCTCGTCATCGTGCTCGCCTCGGTCGCGATCATCGTCGCGGTCGTCTTGATGGTGTGGCCGCCGGCGCCGGCTGATGCAGGTCGCAAGATCGTCCAGCCGCCCGCGCCCGAACGGATGGAGACCGACCCGCTGCCGCCGGCCGGCGCGGGCAACGCGAACGGTGCCGATCCGTGGGGTGGTCACAGCCAGATCGATCCGCCGCCGGTCGCGCCGGTCGCGCCGCGGGCCACGCCCGATCCGCTGCCGCCCACGCCGCGCGGGCAGCCACAGGATCCGCTCGCCGATCCGTTCGGCCCCGATCCGCTCGGCGGCTTGACCGGCGGTCTGGCGACGAACAGCACCGCGATGATGCAGGCGGTGATGACCCACGCGTGCGACAAGCTGAAGGCGTGTCCGAACGCCGACGACATGACGACCGCCGTGTGCGACGGCTTCAAGATGTTCCCGAAGGCGCCGCCCCCGACGTGCGATGCCGCGCAGAAGTGCTTCGACGCGATCGACAAGCTCGATTGCGATGCCGACACGAATCCCATGTCGGTGATGAACATGCAGAGCTGCGTTCAAGCTGCGCTTAGCTGCTAGGCTTCGCGCGTGACCTTCACGCGCCCGCCGTTCGAGATCGTCCGCGACCCCGCCGCGATGCGCGCCCGCGCGGAGGATCTCCGGCGCGACGGCCGCACGATCGCGGTCGTGCCGACGATGGGTGCGCTCCACGATGGCCACCTCGAGTTGCTCCGCGCGGCCCGCAAGCGCGCCGACATCGTGATCCTCACGATCTTCGTCAACCCGACCCAGTTCGGCCCGAACGAGGACCTCGCGAAGTATCCGCGCGACGAGGCCGGCGACCTCGCGAAGGCGCGCACGTGCGAGATCGATCTCGCGTTCTGTCCCGAGGCGAGCGCGATGTATCCGGCGGGCGCGCAGACGTTCATCGAGGTTCGCGAGCTCCAGCAGCCGCTATGCGGCGCGAGTCGGCCCGGTCACTTCGCCGGCGTCGCCACGATCGTCGCGAAGCTGTTCCACATCACGAGGCCACACCTCGCGGTGTTCGGCGAGAAGGACTACCAGCAGCTCGCGATCATCCGCCGGATGGTGCGCGACCTCGACTTCGGCCTCGAGATCCACTCGGTGCCGATCGTGCGCGAGCGCGATGGCCTCGCGCTGTCGTCGCGCAACGCGTACCTGTCTCCGGACCAGCGCCAGATCGCGCTCGGCCTGTCGAGGGGCCTCGCCGCCGCCGAGGCCGCGGTCGCGGCAGGCGAGCGCGATGCCGGCAAGCTCGTCGGGCTCGCGCGTGCGCAGCTCGCCGCTGCGCGGATCGACTACGTCGAGCTCCGCGATGCCACCGAGCTCACGCCGATGGCGACGCTCGACCGTCCGGCCGTCCTCGCGATCGCCGCGTTCGTCGGCACGACGCGCTTGATCGACAATCGCGTGCTCGCGCCTCAACCGAGTGCGGCGTAGTCGCGGGTCTCGCCCTCGATCGCGACCCCGAGATCGACGATCGTCGCGACGGCGTCGAGCCGCGGCAGCGTGTGGCGCACGAAGCCGCGCAGCCACGCGTCGAACCGGTGATTGGTCCACACCCCACGGGCGAGGCCGACGAGCTCTTCGCTCGCCACCGACAAGGTCGTGCCCGTCCACTCGCACCGGCGTCCGGCGATCAGGGCGAGCGCGGCGCGCTGCGCGGCGGTCGGTGCGCGCGCGAAGCCGATCGTCACGACGATCCGGCCGCGCTCGCGCTGGTCGGCGAGCAGCTCGCGATAGCGCGCCGCACCGAGGTACAGCGCGAGGCGGTGCAGCGTGCCGACGCGACGGGACTGCATCTCGAAATTGTAACGCGATGTGGGGGGATCCGTTCGTCACGATTCGTCGACGAGATCGTGACAGGGCCCGGTGTGCGATGAACGGTGATGCCGGCTCCTGCCGCGACGCAGGTGGCGATCGCCGTTCAGCTTTCTGAGGGTGCGCAGGCCGTGATCGCGGACCTGCGCCTGGCATCGACCGTGCTCATGCGCTCGATGTGGTTCGCACCCTGATCGTCCTGTTCGCCCTCGGTCGTGTCGCCGCCGCCGGCGATACCGTCACCATCGACGGCAACGTCCTCCTCGCGTTCTTCGGACCGATGGTAGGCGGCTCGCTCCACTACGAGCACACGTTCGATCCCGAAGACGGCCTCACGCTGCGCGCGCAGGCCGAGCACGGGGCGTTCCTCGACGGTGGCGGCTTCGACACCGTGTTCGCGCTCGTCGGCTATCGCCATCACTGGGGCGCGCTGTACCTCGAGCTCGAGGCCGGCTACTTCGGCATGCGTCACGAGCGTGCCGTCGGTGACTTCGACGACACCGAAGGCGTGCGCTGGTACCACTTGCCCGACGGCCAGATCACGTTCGGCGGCCGGATCGGCAACGTCGATCTCGGCGTGTGGACGAACATCCCGGCCGCCGGGCTCGGCCTCCACCTCGGCATCGCGATCTGATCGAGTCGCGACATCGTGCGGGGGCAAGCTTCAGTTTTTCGAGGCGCTCGCCGCGCGGTCCTGCGAGTTAGCGATGGCACCGCGCGTGCTCTGGTGGCGACCCATGAAGTTGATGGGGCTGGTGGTGCTGGTCGGACTCTGCCGGGTCGCCACGGCGGGGCCCGCGCGCGACACGATCGGGCCGTTCCTCATGTGGATCGGCGGCTCCCTGCACTACGAGCATCGGGCCGCGGACTCGAACCTCGGCCTCACCCCCCGCGCAAGCGTGACGCCGGGCGTCGTGATCGGCGCGGACGAGGATGCGGAGTTCACGCGGGTCACCGGCATCGTCGGCGTACGCCGCCACTGGACGCACGCCTACCTCGAGGCCGCCGCCGGCTGGTCGGCCTTTCGCCACGCGAGGGTCCTCGGCCCGGACGACGAGCACTTCGGCATCCACTGGGACCACGGGCCCCGGTTCTACGGCGAGCTCGCGGCCGGCGTGCAGGCGCTGCGCTCGGGCCGCTACGTCGACGACTACGACCGGCGCCACGGCATCACCTACGACGTCTACCCCGCGGGGGAGCTCGCGGTCGGTGCCCGGTTCGGACCGGTCGACGTCAGCTTGTTCACGCCGGGGTTCGGGCTCGGGCTGCGGATCGGGGGCGTGTTGGACGTGAGCGTCGGATGATGAAGGCGCTGGTTGTCGCGCTGGCCTGCGCGCCGGTCGTCGCCGCCGCCGATGACCACGTCACCCTCGAGGCCGACACGCTCGGATCTGTATGGGGCTTTGCCAGCGGCGGCTCGCTCGGGTACGAGCACCGGTTCGATCCGATGTCGGGGGCTACGGTGCGCGCGCGCGCGAGCCGTGGCGACGCCTTCAACGAGAACCCGGCCAAGTTCATGCTGTTCGGCGCGCTCGCCGGCTATCGCATCCACACGACGAATTCCGACGACCTGGTCAGCGCGTTCGCCAGCGTCGAGCTCGGCTGGATCGGCGCGCGGACCGAGCGCTACATGGGCGACTTCGACGAGCAGGTCCCCGTCGCGTGGGTGAGCAAGGTGGACGCGGAGCTTTCAGTCGGCGTGGAGGTGATGCAACACGTGACCGCCGAGGTCCGCGTCCAGGTGCCGGTGTTCGGGTTCGGCGCGGCCGTCGGCGTGACGTTCTAGGCAGCGCGCGCGATCGTCGAGAGCTTCGCGGCGAGGCCGTTGCGATAGAACCGGCGCAGCTCGCCGAGCATCTCGGGGATCCGGCGGCGCGCGACGAACTCGGTCTCGAGATACGCCGCGTAGCGATTCGCGTTGTCGTTCGCGGCGCGGTACCGGGACTGCTCGTCGGCGTCGAGGTCGGGCTCGTAGCACGCATCGCCGAACAGCCGCGCGCGCCAGCGCGAGCTCGCGTCGCGCTCGGGATCCGAGGAGAGGAGGCACGTGACGTACTTGTCGACCTCGGCCTGGAGCTCTAGCTCGAGCTGGCTGACCGGTCGCTCGGCGCGCGCACACCACACCGCGTAGATGAAGTGGGACACGCCTTCGACCGCGAGCAGGAAGTCGCCGAGGTTGTGCAGCGGATCGTGGTGCCCGAGGTTCGCGATCGCCAGCGGATCGACGAACAGCGCGAACGCCATCTCGCCGCCCTCCTCGACCGCGAGGAGCTGCTCGCGCGGCCGGCGCTCGCAGACGAGGCGATCGCGCGTGGGCTCGTCGATCACGAAGTCGTCGACCTCGACGCCCGTGTCCACCCGGTACAGCGTTTCGAGGCCGCGCTGGACGCGCCGGAGACCTGCGTCCACTACTGGATGACCTTGTTGCCGTCCACGAGCACGCCGACCGCGCGCAGCTTCTTCTCGATCCACTCGTCGCGGGTGCGCAGCCAGATCTCGTAGAGCCGGGTGACATCGCTCGTCGCGAAGTCGGAGCGCTTGCGGATCTCGGCGATCACATCGACGAACCGCGGGAACTTGTCGGCGAGCTCCTCGTAGACCTCGGTCAGCGAGGTGCCGCGCCCGCACTGCTTCGCGAGCTGGCCGTAGGCGGATTGGCCGATGCCGACGTAGTAATCGACGTCGACCAGCGACCGGGTCAGCGACTCTGCGAAGAACCCGGCGACATATAACGACGTGTCGCCCACCTGCTTGAGGGTGCGCACACGCTCCGCTCCCGAGGTCGGGGCCTCCACGAGCTTCATCCCGAGCGGCTCGTCCGTCAGCCGGTGACGGGTCATCTCGCCCAGCAGGCCGACCAGGTACCAGCTCGCGGGCTCGGAGGCCTCCACCTCGACCGCGCTGAGCGCGTCGGTGACGACCTCGTGGAAGTACTCATCCACGGAAGCTGCCAGAGTTAGGTCCATGATCTGATCTTCGGCAGGTCTGGCGGATCCGCAAGAACCGCACGAAATGCAGGGGGTTGGAAACGCTCCCGCCGGGTGTGTGGCGGGGCGGCTTCGTGTCACGAGGACACGTTAAGTGCTGGCGACCAAACTCTGGTGAAAATTCGGTCTCATAGGGCCTTGCGCACATCCCGTCCGCGCCTTACATCCGACCCGCGTTAGCAGTCGCTTTAGGTGAGTGCTAACAAAATTTCTGGTTTATCGAGGAGAAGCCACATGAACGTTCGTCCCCTGGGAGATCGCATTCTGGTCAAGCGCGTCGAGGAGGTCGAGAAGACCCGCGGCGGCATCATCATTCCGGACTCCGCGAAGGAGCGCCCGCTGGAGGGCAAGGTCATCGCGGTCGGTTCGGGCAAGCGGCTCGAGGACGGCACGCTCGTGAAGCTCGACGTCAAGGCCGGCGATTCGATCCTGTTCGGCAAGTACGCCGGCACCGAGATCAAGGTCGACGGGTCGGATCACATCATCGTTCGCGAGGATGAAGTCCTCGGAATCATCGAGAAGTAAGGGAGAACGGAACATGGCTGCCAAGGACATCATTTTCGACGAGAAGGCTCGTAGCCGCGTGATGGCGGGCGTCGACACGCTCGCGAACGCTGTGAAGGTCACCCTCGGCCCGCGTGGCCGCAACGTGGTGATCGAGAAGTCGTGGGGCGCTCCCACGGTCACCAAGGATGGCGTCACCGTCGCCAAGGAGATCGAGCTCGAGAACAAGTTCGAGAACATGGGCGCGCAGATGGTGAAGGAAGTCGCCTCGAAGACGAGCGACAACGCCGGCGACGGCACCACCACCGCGACCGTGCTCGCCCAGGCGATCTATCGCGAGGGCTCGAAGCTCGTGGCCGCCGGTCACAACCCGATGGAGCTGAAGCGCGGCATCGACATCGCCGTCACGGCGCTCATCGAGGCCCTGAAGAAGCTGTCGACGCCCACCAAGGGCAAGGCAGACATCGCGCAGGTCGGCACGATCAGCGCGAACGGTGACACCGAGATCGGCGAGATGATCGCCGAGGCGATGAACAAGGTCGGCAAGGAAGGCGTCATCACGGTCGAAGAGGCCAAGACGATGACCTCCGAGCTCGACGTCGTCGAGGGTATGCAGTTCGACCGTGGCTACCTGTCGGCGTACTTCGTCACCGACACGGAGCGGATGGAGTGCGTCATGAACGACGCGTACATCCTGATCCACGAGAAGAAGATCTCGAACATGAAGGAGCTCCTGCCGGTCCTCGAGCAGGTCGCGAAGCAGGGCAAGCCGCTCCTCATCATCGCGGAAGACGTCGATGGCGAGGCGCTCGCCACGCTCGTCGTTAACAAGCTCCGTGGCACGCTCAACGTCTGCGCCGTCAAGGCGCCGGGCTTTGGCGATCGCCGCAAGGAGATGCTGAAGGACATCGCCGTCCTCACCGGCGGTGAGGCCGTGACCGAGGACCTCGGGCTCCGCCTCGAGACCCTCACGCTCGACCAGCTCGGCAAGGCCAAACGCCTCCAGGTCGACAAGGACAACACGACGATCGTCGACGGCGCCGGCAAGAAGGCCGAGATCGATGCGCGCGTGAAGACCATCCGCGCGCAGGTCGAGGAGACCACGTCGGACTACGATCGCGAGAAGCTCCAGGAGCGCCTCGCGAAGCTCGTCGGCGGCGTCGCGATCGTCAAGGTCGGCGCGGCCACCGAGGTCGAGATGAAGGAGAAGAAGGCCCGCGTCGAGGACGCGCTGCACGCGACGCGCGCGGCCGTCGAAGAGGGCGTCGTCCCCGGCGGCGGCGTCGCGCTGATCCGCAGCCAGTCGGCGCTCGACAGCATCAAGCTGATCGAGGGCCAGCAGTTCGGCGTGGCGATCATCCGCCGCGCGATCGAGGAGCCGCTCCGTCAGATCGCGCAGAACGCGGGTGTCGACGGCTCGATCGTCGTCTCGAAGGTCAAGGAAGGCTCGGGAGGCTTCGGCTTCAACGCGCAGACCCTCGAGTACGGTGACCTCCTCAAGGGCGGCGTGATCGACCCGACCAAGGTCGTCCGCACGGCGCTCACGAACGCGGCCTCGGTCGCGTCGCTCCTCCTCACCACCGAAGCCATGATCGCCGAGCGTCCGAAGAAGGACGCCCCGGCCGGTGGCGGCGGCGGTGGTGGCGGCGGCGGGATGGAAGGCATGGGCATGGGCGGCATGGGCGGCATGGGCTTCTAGCCCATTCGTCTGTACCGACGCGGCCCGCGGTCATCTGATCGCGGGCCGTTTGGTTTTTCGGGGTCGATCCACGGTAAGCAGGGGCCGCGATGCACACGCTCTACGGCAGCTCGATCAGCGGCAACTGCTGGAAGCCCGCATTCATGCTGCGCCAGCGCGCCCTGCCGTTCCGCTGGGTCGAGGTCGACATCTTCAAGAAGGAGACCCGCACGCCGGAGTTCCTCGCGAAGAACCCGAACGGTCGCGTCCCGCTGCTCGAGCTCCCCGACGGGCGCATGCTCGCCGAGTCGAACGCGATGCTGATCCACCTCGGCGAGGGCACGCCCTGGATCCCCGCCGATCCATATCTCCGCGCCAAGATGCACGAGTGGATGTGCTTCGAGCAGTACAGCCACGAGCCGTACATCGCGTCGATCCGGTTCTGGCGGTTCCTCGAGCAGCGCGGCGAGGATCTCAGCGCGAAGATCTCGGAGCGCACGCCCGGCAGCTACGCCGCGCTCGGCGTGATGGAGAACCAGCTCGCGCAGACCCCGTTCTTCGTCGGCGAACCGTCGCTCGCGGACGTCGCGCTCTACGCGTACACCCACGTCGCGCACGAGGGCGGGTTCGATCTCGCGCCCTACCCGGCAGTTCGCGCGTGGCTCGATCGTTTCGCGGCGCTGCCCGGATTCGTGCCAATGCCGTGCAACGGCTGACGTAGAATCGCGGCAGTGCTCGAGCGCGTCGTCGATCTGTTGCGCGTCACGCGGCAGCGCGATTCCAGAGAAGCCGCGACGTGGCAGACCGATGCCTACGCACGCCTCATCCTCGCCGACGCGTTCGCGCGCACGGGGCAACGCGACCGCGCGCGGGCACTTGCCGACGGGGCGAGACAAGAGCTCGAGCGCGAGCGCCCCGACGACGCGACGAAGTTCCTCCTGGGCGCGTTCGCGGCACGACGCGCGCAAGCACTCGTACCCTTGCCGCGCGCACTGGCGCTGCCGACCTCCGTGGAGATCGAACGTTCGGGTCTCGAGCGCGTGCTTCGCTACAAGGTCGACCGGCTCCTCGAGCACTGCCGCACGCTCGCACTGGACGTTGGCTCTCTCGACGCGATCGGTGAATGGATTCAACGCACCCGCGTCCCTCGTCCGGTCGTCCCCGACACGCTCGCGACGGCGCTCCGCGCGCTCGCCCCGGAGGCACGTGCCGCGAGGATCGCGAAGATCTTCGAGACCGGAGAGGACGCCGACCGCCGGGTCGCGCTCGCCGCGCTCGTCGAGGTCGACCCGTCGATCGCGTTTCCCGTCCTTGGCCCGAT
>Ga0307509_10003802_pt1 | contig 22382 bp, 25 predicted proteins | sample 10_EM_MG_FD_202245 | JGI IMG/M metagenome (GOLD analysis project Ga0307509, IMG submission 202245) | Populus trichocarpa ectomycorrhiza microbial communities from riparian zone in the Pacific Northwest, United States - 10_EM | ecosystem: Host-associated > Plants > Roots > Unclassified | place... | reverse complement strand
CTCTGGATACAAGCTGTAGTGTTGGTAAAATTTCAAGCTCTAATTAACTGCGATGGGGCTGTTCTGGTGGGCTGAAAAGTGGCACTTGTGGTGTGTTTTGGCGTTTGTCCCCGAACTTTTCTAACGGTACTGTACTCTACAGTACGGTATCACAAAGAGTTGGAGATTATATTATTTTCTAATCTGGACGTTTACGTTTTTTCCAGCGTGGAAAATAAAAACCCCATTGCTGGTATTCTATCATAATAATATTATTACCAGTATTAGCCCAAGATCAACTAATAGGATAAACTTTTCCCTCACTTGAATCCCATCAACCCCCCCCTCCTATTCACCCACCAACCAACCAACCTATTATCATACCTTCCACCGAAGAAAAGAAAGAAAAGAAAATGTCCCGCGCGGCCAAAGCAACCCTCGCGACAACCACCCTCCTCTGCGGAGGTGTGATCTGGTTCGTGCACTACTTCCAGCGCGCCGAACAAGCTGTTTGTCCCCTCAATTATTGTTCCCCCCCCCCCCGCTCCCTAACCCCTCTCAATTCATTTCATTGGTGGTGATAGTGGTGCTGGATCTGACCGAGAAGGAATCGGGGGGGGGGGCAAGTTAGGCAATGCACGCTGGCGTCATCCGCGACGAGGAGCGCACGCGAATAAAGCGCGAGAGGCAATTGGATTTCGAGATGCAGCGAGAGTTGGAGAGGGAGTATAAGAAGTCGCAGAACGTCTCATCTGTTGACGAGGTCTCGGGCACTGGTGATGGGGGGAAGCGATGATAATGATGGGTCATGGCGATGACTGGATGGAATGGATGGAATGGACGGGTGGACTAGACGATACTTGTACAGTATTATAGGCCTTTCGCTGCTACCCTATGTTACTCGCATACGCCCCTGATTACTTTCCCCCCAACTTCCGATAAAAGTACAAGTACAAAGAGGCAGAATCGCAAAGGCTTGATATGACAGTTTGCGCACAAACACCAAAATGAGACCTCCAACCGGGAAAATAGGCGGAAAGAAATTGGAATGGAAGTAGAAGAAAAAACGAAATTAAGAGAAGGAAAAAACGCAAGCATTAGAAGTGTAATTTAGATTTAGCCCTTGACTGCCCGCCATTGCTTCCCCTTGACCCTACTTCTGCCGCCGCCCTTCTTCCCTCTAGGGCTATCATCCATAATAATCGGGTCACTCGTCCCGGTCAGGTCAATGATCTGAACCTCCGGGTTGGTGGTCCTAGAACCATTCAGGGCCTCGGTCCTCTTGGTCGCTTTGAGGGTCGCGCGTTTCTCATTTGTTGCTTCCTCCTGTATCTGTCTTTGGGACTGCTCGTCATCCTCCACGCCTGCACCCAAGGGTGAGAATACCGGCAGAGGTGGTAAGACGGGGGACTTCTGGCTGGAAGGTTCCGGCTTGATTCTCTGCGAAGAGGCAAACATGCTCTCAAGGGTTTCCAAGCCGTCCGAATCACTAACCGAATCTGGCTCATAGGATAAGTCGCTTTCCTCCTTGTCGGAGACTGGCAGAATAGAAGCCTCAGCTTGTGATGTCGGTGCACTGGACAAAGAAACCGCAATGCCGAGAATACCGCCCACTGGACTGGGAGATTTTAAGCTCTCTTGCGGTTGGGCGGCTTGTGTCTCTGGTCCTAGATCGAGTTCGAGGTCCTGCTCTTGGTCTTGGGATACCCCGGCCGACGATGGCGCGAGCCCGTCAGACAGAGTAGCGTTCACCTGAATATCAGGAGAGTGGCTACCGCCCCCCTCAGGAGTACCGTGGTCTGCATTTTCCTCGTTCCTCCGATCATCGGGATTGCCCTCTTGCGTGTCTCCGCCTTCACCGGTTCCTGCACCCTCATCGACATTCATACTTTGATCAAGGCCTGCGCCCTCGGGGAGCTTGACGACCTTGGCTTCCAGGAGCTGCCCAAACATCAGGTCAAGTAACCCCTCATCCTCATTCTCATCACCAGGCATCTCAAACTTGCGTAGAATTTTCTCGCCAGTTTCAGGATCAATGCGACGCTTTGGCCTATCCCTTACTGCCAATCGCAGCTCTAAAGCTGGTCCGTCTTTTTCCTGCGCATGCACAGCTTGCACAATAGCAGTCCGATAATCCGCCATGATTGGAGTGTAGTCTTCAGTCAACATCAATTGCTTAAATGCAACAATAGTGCCGGGAAGAACCGGTTTTGTAAGAGGATATAATGAGGCAATATTCTCTGGTAGAAGTGGGAGATCGTCAACCGGGTCAGCCTCGGTCATGTCTATAGCATTGTCCTTTGTAGAAGTAGGAGCCACTGTGCTGTCGTCATAGTAGTCGTGGCCTTCCCAGTCTCCATACCCAGGATCTTGATAGCTTTGATAGCCGTAATCATAACTATAGTTCTCCTTATCTTGTTGCCTCTGCTTCCTCTTCTTCTTCGTGCCACCATGCCTCTTCCTCTTGTTATTTCCTGTGGCCTCCAACCCAAAGCCTGGTTGGTATGTTGGTTGCTTGAACGGGAACTCGGGAGCTGGCATCTCTACCCCCTCTTGCTCACATTCTACAGCGCTCAAAACGATCTTATCCCGCCACGCCTCTGGGTCATCTACTTCGTGCTGCTGCTCATCAAATCCCGCATAGACCGGATTGGGGACCCCGTCTTCATCATAGACAATTTTGCGTGGGCCACATGGGCGGCTTCCATCTCGGGTAGGGGCAAGGGGATCCCGATGTGGAGGCGGGGGAGGAGGTTGATCATGCGAGAGACTAATCCCAGTTTGTTCAGACGATATTTTAGAGCCTAGCTCCACAGGCCTATCAATGGATTCCATAGACACATCACCATCTGCGCCCCCCTCAACATCAATTTTATCAGATTGGCCTTCCGCCCCTACCTTTTTCTCGCGTTCAGTCAACCACCGGTTGAAATCCCAATTTGCCGGAATGCTCTTCCTCTTCTTAGCCTTAGTGAAAGCCTTCCTAAGTTTCTTGCGCTGGCTCTTCTGGTTGGCCCCTCTGCCTGGTAGGTCATTTGATTGTTGCTCCTGTTGAGCCTTCTGTAGAACATGATCCGCGGCATCTCGAGGACGCTCCTCGGCGACCCGTTCCTCCGATGGCCCAAGACTTGTTTGCTTTTCACCACCTCCAACGCGGGGACGCTGACGTTTGTGTCTCAATTGCTCACCCGCATCTTTGAGGCTATGTTTGTCCTGATGGTTCTTCAAATCCTCGATGGTAGAACCCTTTGGTAAAACCCCAGTATTGACAAGCTCGGCGAGCAAACGCTCATTCTTACGTCTCTGCTTCTTGCGCTCATTCCGCGCCTTGGTTCCGGGATTCCCCTGATGTGGTAGAGTCCCTGGGGCGACAGCGAGCTTTTTCGGTTGTTCTATTGGCACCAACGACACCCCGGGGGACGGAGGCCCCTGCGAAGTGCTCGGGACCCTGTTTTGGCTTGAGGCCTGAATTTAGTGGGAATTCAAAGAACGCTCTTAGGAAGTATTTACCTAGCCTTCTCAGAACTCCTCCCGCCTTTCGGTACTACTGCTTTCTCAGATTCGCCAGATTCTGAAGAATCGGAAGAATCTGAAGGATCCTCAGAGCTACTACAGGGATCCCCATCTCGTTCCGGCCCAGCGGGCACTGAGGATTCGATGAGATTCAGATGTTCTGGTTCGCTCTCCCTCTCACACCCCCCCGCTTCCCCCGACATGCCCCCAGACTGATAAATTTGAGGCAACTTCGGCGAATCAACCGCCCCACCGGCCGCACTTGCGTCTGAATAAAAGCAGTCCGGGAGGAAGGAGTCCCCCGCCTGGCGCAAGGCATCTCCTTCCATGCTTTCTTCATTGTCACTCACAGCATCGCTGGAGCCATCACCCCCGTCGGACGAATCATTACCCTGGGGGCTCTCATTATCGGTGTAGTCGTTGTCATCCTCAGAGCTGTCCCCTTGTAGGCTTCCATTTTGTCCCTGTAAAGATTGGGTATCTCGAGCCCCACAGATTGCTTTCAGATGAGACGGCCGCTCAGAGGAAGCAACCTGGGAGGCTGCAACTTCATCGCTATCGAAGTAATCCATAAGGGGATTTTCATAGTCTCTAGAGAGCTCTTTAAAGTCCGCTTCGTCAATGTCATCTTCCTCCTCATCCAATTCTTCTACTTCATCTGACTCGGCATAAGCCTCGATCTCAGCCCCCATATCAGCGCCAACAACCTCATCCTCATCATCGCTCACTTCGGAGACCTCTTGTTCCTCATCGGACCCCTTGTAGCTCTCATCGTCACTCTCGTCTCCGTCGTCACTCTCGTCTCCATCGTCACTCCCAACCTGCACAAGCGTAGAATGGTCGACGTCGCAGCCGGTCTTTACCCTCTTCCTCGGCGGGATCGAAAGCCTAGGTCTGTCGGGGGCAGGCCTAGTCATAATCATCGGTCTCCCAAACGGCGTCCCGTCCATCAATTTTCGTCCAGAAGCACTGATCTGCCGCCGCCCACTAGCTCTCCTTTGTCGAATCTCTGTTGTGGTCAATGGGCGAATGCTGCGCAACAAATCAGCACCCAACTACAAAAAACGCTTAAGCAATGTCAAATAGGGGGGGAAGACATACACAACCTCATCCCCCTCCCGAATAACCCTCTCTACCTCCTGAAAATGCAAAACCTCAAAGCCATCCACTTCAACCGCATAATCCTCCAATCCCCAACCGCCCGACTCCATCGGGACGATCTGGCCCACTCGTGATAGGAGCGTGCTAACGTTATGGTCGTCGCCGGGTTCGAAGGAGGATGTGTCCCACCATATCTTTGTCGCTGGGAGACGGTTCCGCTGGATGAAGAGGCGGAGTCTCATACTTGGGCTGTGCACCTTTACCGCCTCTATCCGTTCGTGCAATGGTTTGGTGATGTTCGTGTATGTTGGGGGGGAAAGACAAAGGTTTTTCTTTGCGTTTGATGGGTTAGCGTGAAATTATATGGAGGAGGAATGGACGGGCGCGTGCGAGGGCAGGTTACAACGGTGGATTAGCGAGCTGTCTTGGCGTCACGGCGGATGCAGGTTTTAATTGGAGCCCCCTGTTCTGTTGATCAACTCGCTGGGGTAATGTACCGGTAAAGTATCATACATCATCACTGACATCCGTTCCTCTTGATGCTCTCCCTGAGAGAGGAGTGGAAGGGGAAAAGAAAAAAAGCAAACCCCAACCCCACAACCACTAGCCACAGAACCACCATCCCTTTACGGGACAAATTTGTCCAGACACGCCCTCCAGATTTTTTCGCCGCAGTAGGGGTACGGTAATAAGTTAGCACCTTCTTGGGTCCAGCCTGGATACCCAGGTAGGTAGTGAGACCTGGATGAAGTGTAAAATAGGGGCTTTTCGGACCTGAAGAAATCAGATCACTGCGGAACAACAAATCAGCAGCAACCCAGCAGTCTTTTACATTGGACATTCAGTAGTAGATTATCAGTATTGTTACAGTAGTACTACACCCAACTTGTTGTAGCCGGGAATCCTAATTCGGGCAGGGAACAAATTTGAGGGCAATGCGATATTACCCTACTCAATCCCCATCTTCCAGCTATGATATGTATGATACCAAGCTATTATCATATCATACCTACACCTATTGCGCAAACTTATTCTTAGACCTACAGTAGGTCCATGCGCAAACTCTCTCTTCAATCCCCTGTGCTAAGTCACCCTGCCATTACCCGTACCTGTCCTTTTATATTATTTATTTGTTGCGGGGGTAGCATTTGGCACACAGCGGCTGGCGGGGAGTTATATAAAGGTCTGCGATAGAGGTTTCGCTGTGGCTACCGCAGCTTACGATCTGTTCTTTAATACGACACTCGGTTGTGTTGTGTTGACAATTTTTATATTAAAAGTTGTGATAGCTTGTACTGTACCAATGTGCACAGCAAGCCTTTGAGCCCAAATCCAGGAAATGAAGCCCAACCCACGAATCGGAATTGTACGAGTAGGGTTAACAAGAGGGTGGGCGCGAGAGCGCAATTGGTGGTCTACTCGAGTGTTCTACAAGCGTAGAAAACCTATTAACCGCAACAGACAGGGATATACTCACTCGTATTTGGCTGGTTAACCTTTACCGGATTCTTGTATCCTGCTGGGTAATGATAACCGTAAGCGGATATTCATACGGTAAGAAAAGGAAAGAAAGAAACATGCGAATGATTGAAGCTGCTGTGTATAGTCTAATACAGTATTCACGACCGGAATCATACTTCCCTTTTCCTCCTATGATATCTGTTTGAATTGCCCAAACCACCTGCATTTATTGTTTTGCTTCCTGGGCTATTTTCTTTTTTCCTTCCTCTTCTTCCGCTGATGACATATTCACTGTTACGCTTTCACGTATATTATTTTCTAACAATTTCAAGTATTGAGAGGGCACTCTATAGTAGCAAAGTATTATATCATACCTCAGCTCAGTTGTGACTGTCAATTCTGCGTGATTCTCGCACATCGACTGCTCAAGCGCGCACTTTGTTGAGTTTTAGGGGGGTAGTGGGTTGCTGGTTGTGCGGTTTTACTGATATGCGCTGTTGGTGGAGCAATGGGGATACTGTCAACGATTGGCTGACGAACAGACTATAATATGAGCCCGTTTTTGTTAGAACCTACACATGGGCACTCAACACTAAACAATTTTTTTTGACCTAGTAAGCTTTATAGATACCTAGAGTATATATTCAGAAGCTCAAAAAATATTCATGAGCTATATAAAACATGAACTGCATCTTCAAAGTTCAAAACAGTGAAAAATATCAAAAGGCACTTTTTTGCACTAGAAATATCTTCTACTTCTTGAGCATCTATAGCATTAAATCTCATGTCAATTGAGTGACTACTTGTTGCTATATTACCTATTGAAGTTATTGGATTTTATTCAGGCATCATTTGTTGCAGGGGTAACCTCATAGAACAGTACTAAAAAGCCAGAACAATTCATTGTTGTTGATCTAACAATGCTTTATTAAGGTAATATAATTCAATTGTTCAGGTTATTTAGTTTGGATACCATGTAATTCACAAGTGAAAAGGATAAAGGAGTTATGTGCATTGGTGTTAGAAATTCAAATAATATATCAAATGATTTTCTAGATAATTCTCTGTCTTTCTATATGCTTGGGATAATTTTAAATATTTCTTTTAGAGAGTTATTGCTAATAAAAGTTGAGGTAAAATTAAAACCCTGTTTATTCAAGACTTTGTTTTGGTGGTTGTCACACTTGAAATGCATTTTGCCGGTCTCGGCGAAAAAAAGCCCATGTGTAGGTTCTAACAAAAACGGGCTCATATTATTATTATAGAAGGTTGGGCGCTACGGCCTCAAGCCTCCAACCCCACGACATTACAGCAACCACTAGAATCACCCCTACATGCTGTCGCTCAAACTCACCTGATGAACAACTAGAAATTCCGAATCCTCTCCCATAGGAAAGGAAATCCCGCCAATCCCGCCAACTCCACCAAGCCAGCCAGCTCTCACGGAGGCCGCCAGGAGAATGATCCTTCTCTCCCTAGGCTTCACGGCTCCGAATTTCTCATCATCAAGGAGATGGCCAAGGACGTCCTAGGTTAGGTTTAAGAGTCCTTGGGTCCTCAAGCACGTCAAGCACGAACTGTACTTCGCCGTGGAAATAGTCAACCAACTCAATTGGCTACTCCAACTCGATAAGAAATGCAGAGTAGATCTGCAGGTTTTGAAGTGCACTATCGGCAAGCTTAGCTCGAGTCTGGTCATGGGTAAGGCTGAGGCTGAGGAGAATCTGAGGGTTTCAATAGAGGAGGAGGAGGAGAATATCCAGAAGCTACCAGCGAAGAGGAGAGATGAGGGGGTTGCTGCGGTGAGGGAGAGAGAAGATGGCGAGAATGGCTAGAAGGATGGCAGAAAGTAGCTGCAAGTAGAGCCTGAGGAGGGTGTGGAATAGCTGCATATGGTTCAAGCGGTTTCACTGTATTCGATTTACAACGGTTGATTACTCTCTTTAGTGGCATAGTGAATTGAGCTCTTTTATGATAAGTAGTATGTAATTTATGTCGTGAGAAAATGTGTTGAATTTCGGTTACTGATTGATTGATTGGCTCTCTGCTGCACAATGCAAGGAGGGATCCTGACGGAATGCCTTCTCGGTAGATTACCTGTATGATATACTTTTTTTGTGAGTGCTCTTGGCATAACCCTCCCAAATGGCTTGGCTTCGGTCGAATTCTACTTGCACTGTCAGCGGTCACAGGTTCTCACTCGAGCAGCTAGAGCTAGCAGGTAAGTGTTGAACTTAGGGGTTGGTTCTGGGTCTGGGTATCAAAAAAGTGGGGAATACGGGGGAGCGCTAGATAAGAGGAAATTGGTGAATCGGCCCCGGGGCAACGTTTAGCTCTCTATGTATTAAGGAAATGTCGGGAGTTTTGTTTTTCGGGTCATGATGCCACTCCGTTCTAGCAGCATCCTGACGACTCCTTTATGTCCATTATGCGTAGCTTGTAAGAACGGTGCTTGGCTATATCTGTCGGCTGTGCTCAGATTGAGGCTGTTCCGACCCAGCAGTATCCTCATGACCCCCCAATTCACTACCCTCAGTCGTTTTCGTGGGGACATTTGCAGGGTCCCACAATTTTGTATATATTATGTAAGCAAAATGAATTACGCACCAGTCTGTATTTAAATACAGGGAGTTGCACTTCGCAAGAACCTCCTCCCCATATAATACCTCTTTATTTTCCACCGTACCTTTGATCTTCAGCTATCCTTAGGGTCTGTTTGGCAAAAATGGGACCTTACTTTGGGCGACCGTTTCTGCTATGAACATAGGCTTCTCTCCGTTTTGAAACGGAAGGAAGAAGGGTCATTTGCACGGGGGGACGGAACGGAACCGTTTTGTCCAAACAAGCTCTTAGATTCTCCTACAGAAACGCAAGCCAGCGAGCATGTCCTTCTTTCGTAAGCCCACCCCCCCTTTTAATCCTCACTTGATCACGGGTTCATAGACGGCTTTAGTTAAGGTTTGGCAGGAGATTTGGCAGGGGCCGGCCGCCGATATAGTCATGGGTATGATACTTTGATCTTAACTAAGAATTCCATGATTGAGAGGTAGGTTCATCTACTCCGTGATGAGGTCTAACAGTTTCGCTGGGAAATGCACGGAATTTGCAAACAAACTAATTTCGTGGAACCTCAACCAGCATACCCGCTTGGACGTAATGGCCGAGATGGCAAAGAGAAAATCATCACTCCGGATCCTTTGTTCATGTCACTTGAGGATAAGATGAAATTCAATGTCAGCGTAGCAAAGTTTGACAGATTCACAGCCTGAGGTAAGGAGATACATTGATTGCAGTCTGTACTAATTGCTGACGCTACTTTAAGTTCCATTCCACCGGTGGGCACCTCTTCACCTTGATGATCTCGAAAACCTTATATGGTGGCAATTGTCAGTAATGTCAGGAACAAGCAAAGGCGATTGAGCAGCGCGGAGGTTACGCTTCCTGCGGGAGCCTAACCCAGCATTGCATCGTCACTGACACTCCTATTCCCTGAGTCGTTTGTCATTAGTGGGCTCGTAATGGCAAGCAGCATTCCCAACCGTCCCGGGTAGGGTGGGTAAGGACGCCGGCAGGGCGTCCGTCTTTCTTAGAGACGGCCGTCCTAGGGTTGACGGCCAGGCCCTGCAGTCTTAGCCCAAATGGGATCTTCCGGTAGGGCCCTGCCGTCATTCGTAGGACCCGGCCGTTACTTGTTCGCTATTTCACAGTGAGACACCTATAGGGCCCTGCCGGCCGGCCCGGGCGGAGGTTAGGATGGACTACGGGTGGGCGTCCGTCCCGGGCAGAGTCCCAGTGCCCGGCGTCCGTCCCGTCCTAAGCAAAAGACGGACGGACTGGATGCTTGGGATCACTGATGGCAAGGGAAATGTATGGAGGAGTAGCAGTACTTATAGCCCAGTACTCTCCCTCTTCCGCTGCAAACCTCCCTACCACCCACACACCTCCAGTTCAAGCAGCAAAAATGCAGGGGAAAAAACTTCGGTACGCCACAGACCGTGCTTCAGCACTAAGGTTACTAACTTGGTACTAATGCTTTACTTAGAAATCATAAAATTAAACATCAAGCCAATCGCCGTGGCTCTCGTTCCATTGTCAGGAAATGCCATTCAAATCGTGGACTCTCGCCTTAAACGGCGGGAGGATAGGGCCCTGAACGAGGAACAGTCTTCCATCGGGAAGGGAATGGATCTCCTCCAGGAGCAGCGGAAAGGGGGCCCTTCTCCAACCGCCCCCTCGCCAACCGTCCCCAAAGGCTCATCGGGGGTGGGGGCAAGATTGTTGGATGGGTGGACGTGGTGGATGTGAGAGAGAACTTGTTCATTCTTAGACGCCCGCCGCTGCTAACTAAATAGGACTAACAAACACGTGTGCGTAACCAGTGGTTTACCCTTAACGCCGTCCTATGCTCTCCACAACACAACTAAGGCGGTTGCCCGTACCCTACTACACTCAACAAAAGGCAGGGAGTAGGGTGTCCTAAGAAAGTGATAACTTGTACCCTAACCAGGCAAGAACTCTGGGGGCATTGGTTTCGGGGGCACACGGGCGAGGCTAGATGAATTTGTCCCGTGAAATGGTGGTGGTGGCTCTAAGGCTAGTGGTTGTGGGGTTGGGGTTTACTTTTCTTCTTCATCTTTTTCATTCCTTTATATTATTTGTTACAGTGGCACCCGATATCAGTGCCCTGCTTCTGGCAAGGAGGCCGATTCTGCCTTTAAGCCCGATTCTCGTCTAGGGAGGGCCTCTTGGCCAACCCTGGTTCTTGAGAGTGGGGTTTCGGAGACTATTGAAAGTTTAAGGGGGGGCAGCATTTGGCACACGGCGGAGGGTTATAAAGATCTGCGATAGAGGTATTGCTGTGGCTACCGCAGCTTATGATCGGTTCTTTAATATGACACTTGGTTGTGTTGACAATTTTGTTTATCAAAAGTTGTGATAGCTTGCATTAGTGTGAATAGATATAGGAAATGAAGCCCAAGCCGCGAATCGGAATTATAGGATTAACAAGAGCGTGGGGGCGAGGCCGTAACAGGAGGCCGACCCGTAATTTTCTGCCACTTGTGCACATAACTGCTATTTCTCACAACAAAAATCCTGTAGCTCTAGTCAATTTCAAATAGCAGCTGTGTTCGCAAACCTCAGAACATTACAAGTATAGTAGTCATTGTAAATTTACAGCGGTGCGGCTTATGGAGAAAAAGATGCAAAAAGTTCATTTCTTCATGTTAGGGTCAGGGTTGTGCTATCCAGCTAGGTAATGATAACCGTAAGCGGATACCGTAAAAACCGAAATAATTGAGACTGGCGCTAGGACGTTGGAGTTGCCTCTCCTAGTAAGGGGCTGAATGATCTTTCTCGCTGTGTTTTCTCCCCCTAATCTAAAGGAGGAAATTCTAGACGTCCTAGCGCCAGTCTCAATTATTTCGGTTTTTACGGTACGGTAAGAAAAAACAACAAAGACATGTGAAAGATTGAAACTAGCCCACTTTCTGTGTAGACCACACCCTATCCTGCCCCCCAGATCTCTCCCTACTAAAAGCTAGATGGTAAGGGGCATCGAGAGGTGGTTTGGCGAAGTGTGACCCGGTGGGGGTATGTTCGGTGATCATAACCCTGGGAGTATGAGCATATGTTGGAGTTATGGGCGAAGGGGCTGTGAAATGTTTGATCGGTAGGTTAGATCACTAGTAGAGGAGATTGTGTATAAGGAATTTAGTGAAGTATACTATATTGGTGCAACTTCGGCTGGAAGGCCCAGCGGGTTCTGTTTTATGTTTGTATTCTTGGAGCGTAGGTATGAATTAGGAATTCTAGCATATGTCACAATGTTATGCGAAGCTGGGTTGGGCGTTTGGAGTGTCCGTTCCAAAGGCGTATAATATGTAGAATTAACTTCTAGCTTCTATATATCAAAAACTAACCATTGATTGCACTAGGTTATGGCATGACATATTATTTCCATTGTATAACTATCTGACTTGGTGGTTTCACGATTATTTTTTTTAAGTGACGAGGTCCCAATTCCAACACCCTGTACTAGAACCCCAAAATATGAAGAGCTATGATACCACATAAATCCCCAGGTCGAGTCATAGGACTAACTTACTATCATACCTTAAACGTCGTCACAAAATTCATCGCCACGCACCAGGCACGTTCACAAATATATCATATAATACACCTACATCCACTTGCCAAAATGCCACTCTCCTCACCTCCCTCACCCCCTCACTCGGACTAACCTCCCCCCCTAGCTCCGCTTTCACGCAAAAAAATTACCGCCCTGCGGCAAACAAAAAACAAAAAACGGATAACCTCCATACGGAAACATATAGCGAACCCGGACCCCACCCTGCTAATCCTGCAAATCACCCAGCACACAGAGCCCCCCACCGCCCAGGCCGTTGGTGGAGGAAAAGTTCTGCGTGAACCCCGTAACCTGGGCCCAACCGGTGGCACAAGTGCACTCCTGCCAAGAGTCCGGGGGTGATGTGATTGACAGGCTAACGGTGTACTTGTATGTTGCCGATGAGGGGGAGGAGAAGGCGGTCATGCCGCTGACTGACATGATGATTGGTGAGGTTGGCGAGAGGTGGTTTTGTGAGGATGGGTTTCTGCATTCGGGCTATTATGTGGTGCTTGGTGGTGAGGGGTTGTGATTGTCTGCCTTGGTTATTATTAAAGGTTTGGCCTGGTATGATAGTGGAGTTTTATCTCGCCCTTGGAGAAAAAGGGTGCAGAAATGTGGGAGCTGGAGTGCACTTGTGTGTTGAAAGTTGAAAGGGGTTTTCGGTTGGGTCGGTGGAATCCGTTACTCAGGATCCGTTCTCGAATGGCGTTGTCCGTTGGATAAGTAGAAGATATGGATCTGTGCGCATATGATTAGCAGCTAGTAATGATATCTCGGCCAGGTCTCTCATACAGAATTGTTTGAGTTGGAGTCCACCACCCTCCCAACGCGCTCTCCAGGTGGGGCGAAAAGTGCTTGGCATCGATCGGATTCCTCTGCTGGCGAGCATGACATCCCTCCGCAATTTCACTGAACGACCCCCCCATCCCCGTTCGGGTCATACACTCCCTCGTATCATCCCCCCAATTCACGGTCGCCAGCGCAGTCCCTAGCTACAACGACAATCCCTTAAACAGAATCATCCACTTTGATCTCCCCATCCCCATAGCTTTTAGTGTTCACATCACCAGCATTATCCGCTCTCACTCTTGCCCCCAGTAGAAAACAACTCCCCATCCTTACTCCTGTTCACAACAACCACCAACCCCGTAATTGTCCCAATATTCAGAACAACAACAAACGCAATGATGGCCCAGAAAATCTTCCGCCGGATACCGCAGATGTTGCTCGGCGGGGCGTATTGCGGCTCCGAATACTCGATCCTCGAAGCGTAAGGGGCGAATTCAACATGTTTCCGCACACGCCGGGATTCTTCTTCTTCGGTTACAGTTTTGAGATCACCTTGGCGCTCCAGATCGGCCTTCTAAATGTTTTCCCAAAAGGCAAAAGCGTTAGCGTGGGGTGGATGGATGGAGTGAGGGAGTGAGTGAGGGAGTGAGAATTGGTGAAGATGGTGCAGGTATGGATATTCGTACAACATGTTCCATCTCAAAACTTGGTATGGGCGCCGATATCACGGACATCCTGCCTGCCTGCCTATGATCCCGCTTCCCTACACCACGGCTATCTTCACGAGGGAAAACAAAAGAGTTGCCGAGAAGTGACACAAGAAGAGAAAGCGTCCTCCCCCCCTTTGAAACGTTGAAAGAAACACACAAAAGTTCCACAGGAACCTGTCAAAGCATTGAACGAAGGAAATGATATGATACCGGTAGCGCTCTTGCCTCATAAAAAAAACCACGAAGCGGGCGGGTACATTATATCCTCCCCTTCCAGAAAGTACCAAAGTCTCGAAAAAGTATATTTACCATGGTTTCATACGAAAGTTAGATCCGGGAACTTATGATGCCAAGTGCTTGGTTCCTGGCGTGTTTCGTGTGGGTGGGTGGGTGTTCCTTTTTTACTATGTTTAGCCACAACAACACACAAGAACACCCGCTTCCGAATTTGGTGATTCACTTGATCCGTGCGTTTACCGTAACTGAAACTAGCGGGCGTCTATCTATGGGGGGACGGTCGTGAAACTGGTGTTGGTTTTTGATACGGTAGGTTTTTCGTTCTAGGAATTGATTAGCAAGCCCAGTACTCGTAGTAGCATTGCATTGTCCACCGCGCTGTCGTTGCTCAAGTACTCGAGTATCACAGGCTTGGTGCGGGGAGGATCTTTTCCTATAGTTGCATGTAAGCAGTGCTTCTACGGTAGCGAGAGGATCCATCGAAATTTCACTTTCTGCGGAAAACCGATCCTCGCGAGAATAAGAAAATATGATGAGATGATGCAAACATTGGCAGCACAGTTTTCCCCTCTCGATAGCCATACCCAATCAACAACCACTTCCACCTTCTACATCGCAACCCTCTGAAAAACACAATGAACTGCTACCTCCACCACAAGAATCAGGCACTCGGCGAGGGAACCCCCCCCCTTCCACCACCAAAAAGGAACAAACACCTAAATAAGAATGGACTCTAGTACGGTACCTACCTAGACATGACACTCGAGGAATAGCCACAGCACCCAGTACCAGTACCTTTAATTCACCTTCCCAAACCCTATCTTCCTCCCCCTTGGGAAAATCACAAAAGTCATAAGTTACACCGAATCCACCCAGTATCGCCACGCCAAAGAAGCCTCATGCCGATCAAATCAACCTTAAACCTCGCTAAGCCTAAACCCTAAATTTGGACCCGCGTCCCCGGTTGAGCGGGTGTTATTCTTAGCCACAACACCGTACGGTACTCGAGTATGTGCCGTATCGGCACCCGAAACGGGCGGGGCGCTTAGCCTTCCCGATGTGGCAAGAAGAGCGTTCGTCCGGATGATAGCGGATATACGGCTCCTTTGCCGTTGGCGACTGGTAATGTGGAAACAAGCGCGGATTCTCTACTGTGGACAGAGGCGCAGCAGTTCTGTAGCGCTGGCAGACGTCCGGCTCTATCACCCGGCACCTCTATCAGTTTACCGGGGTATGGTGGGTAGATGCGGTGCCAATAACGCTATGGTATCTTCCTGAAGAGGCGAGAATTATTCCCTCATGGGCGGGGAATACACACTCTCTCCATACTGGAACCGTGTTACGATAGGCTGCTCGAGTGCATGTGATGGGGCGCATATAAACCCCTACCCCCCTTTCTTTCGGTGTTTGGAAAAGAAAAAGGAGGGGCAGTGCTTTATCCATTCGATATCATACCAGCTCCAGTAGGAATGGACGCGGTGTGCGGCGGCGGTAGCTCGGCACAGGCCTTTCGACCGCTAGAGTGCCTGAGGGCGGACAGGTACAGAGCCTAGGGTCTGATAGGGATAGGATTATAATATGATTCTTCAGTATGGAAGGAGTGTCGTTGGAGGGGAATAGCAACGCAAGCTCTGTTTGAGAGAGCTTCCTGGAGTGAGAGGATTAATTTAAAGGGTGGGAATAGTAGTGTGGTATGGCCGAGATGTTTGTTTCACGAGGGGGGCTCGAATTGTTCAACCATGATACTATACCGCGCAGTGCTTCGGTTCAAGTCCGAGGGGAAGAGATAGGGTAGCCTTATCGAAACCCCAACACGCCAGCCGCTAAGGAAAGGACCACGCGGGAAGGTGTTCATTGGCCTCTTTTACCTGGATACTTGTCCACTTCCGTTGGGGCATTTGGTCCAACGATGGGGGGAGGAAATACAGTAGTCCAGATTTCAGCCATGCAAGCGACTGGAATCCAATGGTTAGTGTTAACTTGCATCGCGGACCTCCAAGCGTCATAAAGCTATGTTCCGAGTGACAGCCAATGCAAATACTGGCAACTATCCGCCAAGCCACGAGTAGACGCTAGGACGCCTTGGTAAGGTTATCAACGGGCCGTAAAGCACGTGCAACTCAAAACATTCCCGCGGCCAACGTCACATTTCTTTTCCCAAATCCCCTTTTGAGCAGACCACGATGAAGTACGTTTGTCTCTCTCCCCCCTCCTCCTTTTACAAAACAATGGACCCCCAGATCGCCATTCTGAGGCAGCAGTATCTACAACTCGTGGAACCGTCCTGCCTCTCCTTCCCCCCAGTAAATCTCCTGCAACAATCGGCTTTCCAAGCTGCATTATATACTAGTTTGTTCACCCCCGGGGCTTGGGATACAGCGCCTCCCCCGCCGCCGGAGAGATATACTGCGCGGGTTCTTAAGAGGTTAATTTCTCTGCTGTCGGAGGGAGGAGGTCGCGACCGGGATATGGTCGAGACTACAGCAGCTGAAAACTCACTTCAAGGTGAAGTGGAGGAGGAGGAGGAGCAGGAAGAGAAAGTACGCTCACAACCCCCCCACAAGAGGCCTAAGCCCGACCAACTCCTGGCCTCACCTAAGCATCAGGAAATCGACGAACGTATACTAAGTCTTTACACTGGCCTCCTGTCGAATCCGCCCACCTCCGCCGGGCTCTTCCCAATCTCAAAGGAAAACGTGACATATACACTCCCACCCTCACCCTTCTCCGGCCGTCCCATCGGCCCCCCCGTCACATTACTCGAATCACGTGCCGTGATATCTGGAGGCGGGACAACAGGATTGAGGACCTGGGAGGCAGCGTTAGCGCTAGCGGAGTATCTGATTGTGAGTCACCTGGGGAGGTTTTACAGGTTTCCCGGAGCTATAGTGGTAGCGGGTGAGAGGTTGGTAGAAGAGGCGGGAAGTGTGCTGGAGTTGGGGGCGGGGACGGGCCTGGTGGGGATTGTGGCAGCTAGGTTGGGAGCTGGGAGGGTGGTTGTTACGGATGGCGATGAGGGAGTCTGTGATGCGCTGAAAGCTGGGCTGGAGAGGAATGGCGTCGCGGATGTGATGAGTGTTAGGAGGTTGATGTGGGGTGAGGAAGAGGAGGGTGAGGGGGCTGATGAGGGAGAAAGGTTTGATCTGGTGGTTGGGGCTGATGTGGTAGGATGATCCCTTGAACCTGATGCGAGGAATAGATAGATGCTAATGGTGGACAGACATACGATAGCTCTGCTATCCCACATCTTGTAGCCGAGTTGGTAAGGCAGTTTAACAAAAACCCTTCCGCCAAGGTCATCATATCCGCGACAATACGCAACGAAGACACCTTTTCCTCCTTTCGAGATTCCTGCGGTATGCTTCCTCATTCACGTTCGCACATGTATATTATAAACTAACCAAGTCTTTGCATCGGAACAGCGAGAAACAATCTATCGCTCATAGAGAAAACATGGACGCCACCAACTCCTCCAATTTTTTACTATCCCCCAAATACCCCCATTCACATCGTACACGTAACAAGGGAGTCCCCAGAATAAGGGGGATGGGATAACAAACTCTTGACTTAAAAGGATGAAAACTCATGTACATACCCGGCTGCTGCGTTGGCTATGGGCATAGATATCTGCTTGTTGATGGGAATTTGTGTTTTGTTGAACGGTTTTTGAGGGGGTCGGGGTGATGAGACAGAAAATCACCAGCCTTGACTTGCGTGTAACTCGTGTGGGATCAAGGGAAGGTGTTTTCAAAGTAAATCACCGCCCTCAAGTGCCCTGCTGTTAGATACCAATTCCAATTTATTTTGTTCCTTTTGCACCGGCCGGAGCATCGGCCCGCCGTCGCTGTATAACCTTGCCAACGGCATCTCTAACCTCTGGCGCGCCCCTGATCCTCGATTCAATTATCCATTCTCCCAACTTCTTCTCAAGCACCTTCTGCATCCCAGGATCCGCATCGAACGGAAGCAATTCTTGAGTAAGCACTGTAGAAGCCTCAGCATCAGTCCTGTGAAGGAGCGTTGCCATGCGGTCCAGCTGTGGATCCAGCGCCTCCGCAGTCAGAGGGCCAGTGGTGGCACGGCCTTGCTGGAAAAGCGGTGCGAGCTGGGAGATTGCGATGAAGGTTGTAAAGAAGATCTTGCGGGCGAGGGCAAGTTGTTCAAAGGGTAGGAGCGTATTCAAAATGGGGATTCGTGTGAAGTGGTGGAACGGCCGAGTAACGACAAGAGTTTCGAGGACCAACATGGAGAAGAATGTGTAGAAGCGCCACTACATATCAGAAATACCGTATACAATTAGCAAGAGCCTTAGCTTCAAAACGGGGCTAAAAAAAAAAAAGGCAAGCTCACGTATCTCCCGAATTCCAACTTCCCGAGAACACTCAGGATAACCAAAACGAGTGCACTTCCCAAATAGTAAGGCACCATCATCGTGACCCCGCGAATCAAGTAATCATAAGTACTCGAACAATTCCTCCACTCAAGCATATCCGGTCCAAACCGATCATACGCCACCCTCTTGACAGGGTCGAGAAGCGTATCGTAGGCAGTCTTCAACATGACGAAGTATGCCTCCCCCTGTGTACCGACCTTGTCGGGGTGATACATCACCGTGAGTCGCCGGAATTTCCCCTTTAGCTCCCGGTCGCTGGCACGCATTCCCGCGCTCAGAAGCTTGTAGAAGTTTGGCTGGACGAGTATGGCATTGTAGGATTCGTAGATGGTGTACAGGAGGTAGAGGGCTATCACGAGGATGTTGACGCGCCTGTAGGCTTTTGCATAGGTTGGCGTGCCAGGCTGAGGGCGGGGATCGCCCGCCCGGGTTATTAGGCGGTACCAGAAGCCTAGGAGGGAGGAGGTTGCTAGCTGTGGGGTTGTTTGTTAGCTAGTTTAGAGAAGGGAACAGGGAGCGGAAGGAGGGGCTTACGGAAGGGAGAAAGCTCCAGCCGATAAATGATAATAGGGCAGACATGGTGGACGATTGTGTTTTGTAAAGGAGCGACAGTTGAAGACGAGCGGTTGCGGTTATGATAGGTTGTAGTTGTTGGAAGGCTTGGATTAAGCCAGTCGCGGGTGGACTTGGACACCTTGTATGTTTGGTCTTGTGGACAGCTGTTGGATTTCTTGCTTCTTAATTTACATTTTATTTTTTTAGTCTAGTTGGTGGGGTTAAAGTTACCCGGCATTTGAACTAGATGTTTGAACCGCAGACCGTTTATTCCCCTTCTAGCCAACAATCCTACATATCATATAACATCCGGTTCAACTCAACTCAATCTAATTCTCAATCCACCGAATTCAAGGCTTCTCCCACCACAATGTCAACCCCAACAAACCACCGCGACTGCAATCACAAAAAGAGTGACAAAGGTCGCAAGCGCAAACACCTTGCTGATTCCTCGCCGAGGGCCTCTAAAAAAGCTCGTACCACCGCCACCACCACCACCACCACCACCTCTTTCCCCTCCTCCTCCCCCTCAAGACACCACCATAATGCCCCTCCTTCCTCCGCCGCCGCCGACTCACCCGCAAACAAAACCCCCTACCACGCAATAAGGACGAGCCTCTACCTAACACTCTCCCCAAAATACTCTTACAAAACTCCCCACTCACCACACACAACCCCACTCTCCGGCATACAAAAGGACCACCTGGACCCGCTGCTAATGTCCTACTTCGAGCCCGTCGACGGGGTCGTGCTTGCCTACCGCAATGTATCGTTCGAGAGCGATTGCGCCAAGATTGTGGGCGAGTCGCCCTTCGCATATGTTTGGGTATTTGTCGAGTTTTTGGTTTGGCGGCCGGTGAAGGGGATGCTGCTGAAGGGGTGGGTCAACATGGCGGGGGCTAGTCATGTGGGGCTGCTTGTCGAGAATACCTGGAACGTGGCAATTCCTAGGGAAAGGATCCCAGAGGGGTGGACCTGGATTGAGGAGGCAGCAGAGGGGGGAGAGGGCGCAGGGGCGAATGGGGGATATTGGACGGATGGGAAGGGCAAGAAAGTGGAAGCCTTTAGAAAGTTTAAGGTTGAAGCGGTGAAGGCGATGGGCCATAAGGTGTCTATGGAGGGGAGTCTGTTAGGGGTCGAGAAAAAACGAGAGAAGAAACATCACAGGGGATGAGCTGGATAAACAGCTCGGGAATTCTGTATATCTATCATACCCTGCGAGATGTGAACAACAACAACATCGCTAATTTTCTCTTTCTCTTTTTTTTTACTTTTACTTTTTGTATATATCTATGTGTAGACAAAAGTTCGTGCCGTGCCATCATATAGTACTATACGGTATTCAATTCGAAATACCACACTCATAATAACGAACTTCAAATGTTTCTTTCCCCCTTTCACAACAAAACGAAAAGAAGCCCCATCAGATCGGGAGGTGTGTATCATATGCACTTTGATACCACAAATCTTCACCAGCACCAGTAACAGTACGGCAAACCCCGTCAAAAGACTTATTATACTGCAGCAAACTTGATCACACAACCAACCAACCATACCCCAAACAAAGGGGGAAAAAGAAAAAAAAGGAAAAAAAAACCCCTCCCCGCAGGAATCGACAAGAAAAACAACCAGAGACAGTAAACCAATCCCTCATCCTCTCCAAAAAAGCAATGAAGAAAGCGACTGCACACCCCTTAAAAAAAGGAAAACCCCCCGCCCCAACCAAACAATGCACCCACCCGCTAAAATCACACACCCTCACTCGGCGCTACTCCGGGTTCTGGGGCAATCTATGCACAATCCATCACTCGTCCATCTCCAGATCTGGTAAACAAACCCCGGGGCAATGATCCAGACCGTTCGTAACCACGCGCACACGACCCGTGAAATGGAAGGCTGCTTCTATATCTCGTCTGGGGGTCTCGTTGGGGGGGGGTGGGGAAGAAAGGAAAAAAAAGAAAAATAGGTTTTGAAAAAGAAAGGAAAGGAAAGGAAAGGAAAAGAAATGGAAGAAGGGGAAAGGGAAGAGGAGAGGAGAGAGAGAAAAAGTTTACATGTCATTTAGTATGCTGCCGCACTGGAATGGGAGTTTTCTTTTTGGCGGGAGATGCATGCATGCATGTGTGAAGGGGGATAATTGTTCTCAGGCACGAAGTATCCGAGAATACGAGTTGTGAGTTTGTCATACGCACGGATTTTTTGCCATATATTTTTTTTTGCCTAATCCCTGCTTTTGGATACCCTTTGCTTGGAACAAGTATGGTATGTGTGGTATTTGCTTTTGGGATTTTACGGGCGCCGGAGGGTAGGGGGTAGGGGAGGAGGGGGAGGAGGAGGAGGAGGAGGAGGAAATATGTCATTGTATTACCGTGGGTTGTGCTCGAGTAGGGTGAGTGCCGTTCTGCGTCAGATTCTATTTTCTCGTGGTGGTGGGTCAAGGAAGGAGGATAAGGGCTAGAGCGATCCATATCCTGGGAAAGTGGAGGAATTGGTTTGGATGGCTTGCCGTTCCTCGCCAGTGAGCGAGCGAATGGGGTGGGAAACGAAGCTGTTGGCGCACGAAAAGGGATTGTGGCGGGGGCGGGGGTGGGAGGGGAGGCCTATGACGAGCATCACTTGACATCACTCACGTTGAGATGAGATGCGTTCAATGCGTTGCTGTTTTCTGCTGTCACAAATCACAAAGTTTGAGCAGAGCTTGCAACGAGCTTGCAGGGGTTTTAAAACATCTGACGGAAGCGAATTGAGAAATATCCCTTTTCCAAACTCATTGACTCTGATATGCGCTTTATATAATGGTGAAGAGCTGTAGATATCCGGTTTCCTTAGCTGTGTCAGTAGATATCAGGGAAGCCAGTCAAACTCTCCCTTGGCTTATGACTCATGGTTCAGGTCACCGGGGCATCTAATATCTATCACGATCATAGCGTCTCCTTGGGCTCCGGCTTCGTTGCCTTCTCCAGGAATCTCTCCCCCGGTCGTGGCGGGCATGGCTGCTGAGGCTTCGCTCTCGCCTGGATCCTCCGCCATCTCTTTCACGCCCATGTTCCCTGCCTCTATCCCTTTCCCTGTGCTTTTCCCTACCCCTATCTCTGTGTCTGCCGTCTTTGGGGCCTCGATCGTCTCTCCCTGATCTCGATGTCTCGGCGTGTCTCCGAACGTCGGTCTCATCAAACACATATCCTGTGTTACCACTACTGCCCTGACTCTTGTTGTTGCCTTCCCTGTATTGGCGTCTCTTCTCCAATTGGTTGGATCCACCAAAACCACGTGCATTGGCGGCATTCTGACGTTTTGCATTGGTGGCTAATCGCCATGTGTCGGATAATTTAGACACCTGGCGGAACACATCATCTTAGCATACTGAGTAAGGGACGGAGTGGGAAGAATGGGGCAACCCTACGCTCTGCGAGAAGTCGACATGAATCCTATGATCATCTATCAATACTCCTTGCATTTTAAAGTAGGCCTGCTCACAAGCCTTTTGGTCCTCAAACTCAATAAAAGCGTACTG
>Ga0307509_10003801_pt1 | contig 22384 bp, 19 predicted proteins | sample 10_EM_MG_FD_202245 | JGI IMG/M metagenome (GOLD analysis project Ga0307509, IMG submission 202245) | Populus trichocarpa ectomycorrhiza microbial communities from riparian zone in the Pacific Northwest, United States - 10_EM | ecosystem: Host-associated > Plants > Roots > Unclassified | place... | reverse complement strand
TCGAGTTCGTTGGCCTGCCCTGGGATCCGCGATGTCTGGAATTCCATCAGACGCCGCGGGCCGTGATTACCGCCAGCAAGTGGCAGGTGCGTCAGAAAATCAATTCCGCATCGGTCGGACGCTGGCGTCACTATGAGCAACATCTGGCGCCGCTGCGGCGGCTTTGCTGAGGATCGACAATGGCCATTCAAGTTACACCTGTGGCGCGGGCACTCGGCGTCATCGTCAGTGGGGTGGATATCTCCCAGGAACTGCCTCAGGCCGTGATCGACCAGCTCAACCAGCTATTGGTCCAACACCAGGTACTGTTCTTCCGCGAGCAACCGATCACACCCCAGACGCAGGCGCGCTTCGCAGCCCGTTTCGGCACGCTGCACATACATCCGATTTATCCGGTTCTGCCGGATCTCCCGGAGATCATGCTGCTCGACAACCACGGGGGGTTTCTGCCGGACAACGATAACTGGCACACCGACGTGACTTTCAGTGAGACGCCACCGCTCGCCGGGATACTTGCAGCGAAGCTCACTCCCCCTTCCGGTGGCGATACGCTGTGGTCGAGCAACTTCGCCGTCTATGACTCGCTTTCCGAGCGGATGCGCCGTTTTCTGGACGGACTGACTGCGCAACACTCCATCGCGAAATCCTTTCCTGCCGAGCGCTGGCAGAGCGACCCGGCGTTCAAGGAGCGGTATCAGCGCGCCGTGGCGAAACATCCTCCGGTCACGCATCCGGTCATTCGGACTCACCCGGTCAGCGGCCGTAAGGCTTTGTTCGTCAATGAGGGATTTACGACTCACATTCACGAGCTGAGCCCGGAGGAGAGCCGGTCGGTACTGGCTTTTCTGTTCTCACTTGCCGGCCGGCCGGAGTTCACGGTGCGGTGGAATTGGCGTGTTGGTGATGTGGCGTTTTGGGATAACCGCGTTACTCAGCACTACGCTATTGCTGACTACCTGCCGGAGCGGCGTACTATGCACCGCGCTACGGTGAACGGCGACAAGCCTTTCTAACGCCGTACGCCAGCAACATCACCAGAGCGCTGACGACGCCGAAAAGAAACGACGAGCGCTGATCTGGAATGAAAGCCATCGCCGCGACAATGCCGAACATTGCCACAATGGCCAGCCATGTAAGGTAGGGATAAGCCCACATGCGGACGCGGAGTTTCTCCGGGGACTCGCGTTCGAGACGCCCACGCAGTCGAAGCTCCGAAATCGCGATCAGGACGTAGACGAAGATCGCAACGGTTCCATAGGAGCTCACGAGGAACGCGAACACCTTGTCGGGCGAAACGTAACTCATAACGACCGCGCAATACCCAAATGCGGTTCCGGTCAGGATCGCACGTGCAGGTACGCCTCGAGAATTCAGCTTCACGAGCGCTTGCGGTGCGTCGCTCCGCCGCGCCATTGCAAGCAACATGCGCGAGGAGGCGAACAGACCGCTGTTCAGCGCGGACAGCACGGCTGTCAGGATCACCGCATTCATGATTTGCGCCGCGCCGGGAATGTGCAGCTCCTGCAGGGCGCTGACATACGGTTGCGCCATGCCCGCGCTGTTCCACGGGAGGACCGTTACGACAACGCAGATCGAGCCCAGGTAGAACACCAGGACCCGTGCAATGACCGACTGTGTAGCGCGAGCGACGGTCTCCTCGGGTTCCGCGGACTCGGCGGCCGCCACCGTGACAATTTCGGCGCCGAAGTAGAAGCCGGTGGCGGCAACCGCTCCGGTCAGCACGGGGCCAATGCCACGCGGCATGAAGCCGCCGTGACTGGTGAGATTGGCAAAGCCGCCGCCGAACTGCGGCCACAGGCCGAGGATACAGGCGACGCCTACTATGAGAAAAACGACAATGGCCGCGACTTTGATCGAGGCGAACCAGTACTCCGCCTCGCCCCAGGAGCGCACGGACAACAGATTCAGCACAGTGAAGGTCAGGACCAATGCGAGTGTCAGCATCCACGGCGCAATATCGGGAAACCAGAAGTTCAACAAGCGCGCGCCAGCCACCGCCTCGAGTGCAACAACAATGACCCAGAAGTACCAGTACATCCAGCCGGTCAGAAATCCCGCAAGCTCACCGAGCGCGAGCCGGTTGTATTCGTAGAAGCCGCCGATTGCGGGATAGGCGGATGCCATCTCGCCCAACATGCGCATCACCAGCACGACCAGCGTGCCGGTGAGAGCAAACGAAATGATGGCGGCAGGTCCAGCCGATTGAATGACCACACCGCTGCCGACAAACAGGCCGGCGCCGATCACGCCGCCCAGGGCGATCAGCTCCATGTGGCGGCGTTTCAGGGTACGGCTCAGCCCCGTAGCCGGCGGCGCGGTTTGTCCCGGACCCGAGGCGGGGGCCGGATCGGCTCCGACGGTCGTCCCGCGCTCTGTCTGGGGGATCTCGCTCAACTCAACGGAACCGCGCGCCCTGTCTGGCGAGTTCCGTCTGCACCGCGGCGATGTTCAGGCGATCAAACGGCTCGTCGCGTTGAATGGAGATTGCGGCGGCAACACCTGCGCCCTGCCCGCTGACAGCACAACACATCATGTTGCGTGCGGAGGCGTGCGATATCTTGTCGCCACCTATGGAGCGGCCTGCCACCAGCAGATTGCCAACGCCCTTGGGCACCAGTGCCCGGTACGGCACGTGCCAATACCGCCCAGTGGTCGGCAGAATCAGGACGCCGAAGCCGTCTATGAATTCGGGGAAGATGCCGATCGCATCATCGAATCGGCCCTGCTCCCGCACGTCATTGCCCGTCAGGTTGTACAGCGCGTCGATCTTGCGCGTGTCGCGAATCCCGAGCGTCATGCCAAAGTTGCGCAACTTGGCCTCTTCGCAGCCCGGCATGAAGCCGCGCAAAGCTTCCACCGCGTAGATCGCTTCCCGCCGACCTCGCATCTCACCAACGGTCAGGTCATTCGGATCGGTGCCGTCGATCTCCGGCACATGTACCAGGTTCAGATAAGTCAGGTCGCCCTGGTCCGTGACCGTTCCCCACGTCCCGGCGATGGTGTGCAGGTTGGGCGGAATGACTCCGGCGGCCAGCGCCTGTTTGAACGGCTTGCGCAGAAAGGGGGAGAACATCTTGTCCTCCTTTCCAGTGGTCTCGTAATCCCACTCTCCATTTCCTGACCAGTCGGCGTAGGTCTGCGGGTCTGCTTTGACCGCATCGATGAAGCGTTGTTTATTCACGCCACTCATTGAGAACATAACCGACACGGCCATCATCTCGTTCTTGGGCGACTTGTGGTACGGCGCCCCGCATCGCGCCGCAATATCCGCATCCCCTGTCGCATCAATCACGCGCTTGGCCAGGATGGCTTCGCGGCCGGCCTTGCTCTCGGTGATGACACCGGTGATTGCACCGTTTTGCACTATGGGTGCCGTCCCCAATCGGTGCAGCATCGGCGTAATTCCAGCTTCCTGAACCAGTGTATCGGCCACCCACTTGAACATTTCGGCATCGAGCGCATGGCTCAGAGACTGTGGTTCCGGCATCGCCGCGCCCATGGCCTTGGCACGTTGCTCAAACTCGATGCCAATGCCCTCGCAGTCCACCGTCTTTTCGTGGCGATACCACGCAAACCCTTCGACGCCGACCTGGGTAATGTTGCCGCCGAAGCAGCCGTTGCGGTCGACGAGCGCGGTTCGGGCCCCGGCCCGGGCTGCGGCCAAGGCCGCAGCGAGCCCTCCGGGTCCGCTACCCACGACCAGCACATCGGTTTCCAGGATTACGTCGATTGAGCGCGCGGGCTCTTCAATTTTTTTCATGATAAGGCCAAGCGTAGCATGCCGAAGTGACACTCCAGGGTCGTCGATGCATCATGGGACAAGCCGCCGCGACAACGCCCAACATCCGTTGGGAGGACCCCATGACGTTAGCCCAATCCTTCGACCTGGTCATACTCGACTGGGCCGGCACTATGGTGGATTTCGGGTGCCGCGCACCGGTCAGCGCCCTGCTCCAGGCATTCCAGCACCATGGCGTCGCATTGACGGAGGAGCAGGTACGGCGTGACATGGGGAAAGCCAAGGCGGATCACGTGTCAGCGCTGCTCAACGACCCTGCAGTCGCGAAGGCGTGGAGCGCAGCTACCGGGCATAAGCCGACTGATCGGGATCGCGACGAGCTCGTTGTGGAACTCGGCCCCCTGATGCGATACCAAGCCGCGCAGTCCGCGACGCTGATTGACGGAACGCGCGCAGCCGTAGATGCGCTTCGCGCGGCGGGGCTCAAGATTGCATCCTCTACGGGCTATACGCGCGAAATGATGCAACCGGTGCTTGAGCGTGCAGCGGCTCAAGGTTATGCGCCCGACCACGTTGTTTGTTCTGGAGAGACGCCACATGGTCGTCCGTCTCCCTTGATGATCTACAAGGCTTGCGTGGATCTCGCCGTGTGGCCGTTATCGCGCGTCGTCAAAGTTGATGACTCTGAAGCAGGTGTCGCGGAAGGCCGTGCAGCAGGGTGCGTCACAGTTGGTGTCACGGCTTCAGGCAACGGTGTTGGCCTCAGCGCAGACGCGCTCGGTGCGTTGCCTGCTGATGAACGTGAGTTGCGTATAGCTGCGGCGGAGAAGAAATTACGAGCTGCTGGGGCTGACATCGTTATCGAGACGGTGGCCAGTCTCGTGCCCGCCCTGACCCGATATGTCAACCAACACGGTAGTTGAGACCCGATGAAGAACGCCATTCTGCTGACGCCGGGACCCCTCACCACGACGCCGGAAACGAAGGCCGCAATGCTTGCGGACTGGGGCTCGTGGGACAGTGCATTCAATGAGCTGACAGCTTCGGTCTGCCGCGATCTCGTCGCGATCGTGCACGCACAAGCTGAGCACGTCTGCATTCCATTGCAGGGAAGCGGGACATTCGCCGTTGAAGCGGCGATCGGTACGTTCGTTCCCCGCAGCGGAAAAGTGCTCGTGCCGGACAACGGCGCCTACTGCAAACGCATTGTCAAAATTCTGGGGTGTTTAGGCCGCGAAGCGGTTGTCCTGACACACGATGAGCAGGCGCCTGCCGATCCGGCACGCATCGACGCGGCGCTGGCGGCTGACCCTGGCATCACCCATGTTGCCCAGGTGCATTGCGAGACCGGTACCGGCATTCTGAATCCGCTAGCCCAGATCGCGGCGGTTGTAGCCAAACACGGGCGCGGTTTGATAGTGGATGCGATGAGCTCTTACGGCGCGATTCCCATCGACGCGCGCAATCTGCGTTTCGATGCGCTGGTTGCAGCCTCGGGCAAATGTCTGGAGGGCGTTCCAGGCATGGGGTTTGTGATTGGGCGTCGATCGGCATTGGAGAAGGCGGGAGGCAACAGCGCCTCGCTGGCGATGGATCTCCTGGATCAATGGCAGTATCTGCAGAAGACAGGTCAGTGGCGATTCACGCCGCCAACGCATGTGTTGGCGGCTCTGCGCGCCGCAATCGATCAGTACCAGGCGCAGGGGGGACAGCCGGCGCGGCTGGCGCGCTACGCGGATAATTGCAACGCGCTCGTGTCGGGGATGCGCGAGTTGGGATTTGAGACGTTTCTGCCGGACTCGTTGCAGGCACCCATCATTGTTACCTTTCATGCGCCGGAAGATCCTGCTTACAACTTCCGCGAGTTCTATGGGCGCGTGCGAGAGCTTGGGTTCATCTTGTATCCGGGGAAGCTCACGGCTGTTGAGACGTTCAGGGTGGGGTGTATTGGGGCTATTGATGCGGGGGCATTGAGAGGGGCGGTGGCAGCTATTGCTGAGGTGCTGCGGGAGATGGGCGTCAAGCGCATTAGGAGCGATGGAGTGCGGTGACAGGGAGCGCGGGTGACATGAGTACGGTACTGGTTACTGGTGGTTCGGGGTTTATCGGAAGTTATTGCGTATTGCAGCTTTTGGCTGCGGGGCATCAGGTGCGCACGACGGTGCGGAACCTGGACCGCGAGGCCGATGTGCGTGCCATGCTCGAGTATGGTGGAGCCGAGCCTGGCGAGCGGCTGTCATTCTTTGCAGCCAACCTCGAAAGCGATGAGGGTTGGCGGGACGCCGTTTCCGGTTGCGAGTACGTCCTGCACGTTGCGTCGCCCTTCCCCGCCGGCATTCCCAAACATGAGGACGAGTTGATCGTTCCGGCCCGGGACGGAGCATTGCGCGTGCTGCGTGCATCCAGGGACAGTGGTGTCAAACGGGTCGTGTTGACTTCCTCTTTCGCAGCAATCGGCTACGGCCACAAGCCGCGCGAAAAGCCCTTCGACGAGGGCGATTGGACAGACCTCAGCAGCCCGAAGCTCGCGCCGTACGTGAAGTCCAAGACGCTGGCTGAGCGCGCCGCCTGGGACTTCGTAGCTCGCGAAGGCCGCGGGCTCGAGTTGTGCGTAATCAACCCGGTTGCGGTCTTTGGGCCCATCCTCGGACCCGACTACTCGACTTCAATCGGCCTGCTGAAAGGCCTGATGGACGGTGCCATGCGCGCGGTCCCCCGGCTGTATTTCGGGGTGGTCGATGTACGCGATGTCGCAGACTTGCACATTCGCGCCATGACCAGCCCTGCCGCCCAGGGGGAGCGCTTTTTGGCGATTGCCGGGGACTGTATGTCGGTGCAGGACATGGCCAAAGTGTTGAAGGCCCACTTGGGTGCGGCCGGGGGCAAAGTGCCGACCTGGCAAGCGCCGGACTGGCTGATTCGGATCGCCGCTTTGCGTAACCCGACGGCGCGGCCGGTTCTGTCGGAGCTCGGCAAGATCAAGCGTGCGAGCAATGCGAAGGCCCGACGGGTGCTGGGTTGGTCACCGCGGTCCAACGAGGCGGCGATTGTTGCCACGGCAGATAGCCTCGTGCAGCTGGCAGCCGGCCAGGCGACTTGCGTCCCGACCTCGGCCGAGCATAAGTTAGGGAATGCTGGCCAAACTCACACGGCCTAGGGTTCATCGCGCGCTACAACGCGAACGTCTGTTCAAATGCCTCGATGAATCCAGGGAACGCCCTCTTACATGGGTCGTCGCCCCGCCGGGCTCCGGCAAGACGACACTCGTCGCGAGTTATATCGAAGTCCGAAAGTTGCACAGCGCCTGGTACCACGTGGATCCAGGCGATGAGGACATCGGCACTTTTTTTTATTACCTGGCCCTAAGCATCCCGCAATCACGTGGCAAGCGATCGGAGCCTCTGCCGCTCCTGACGCCCGACCATCTCGATGACCTGCCAGCCTTTTACCGACATTTCTTCCGATCATTCTTCGCGCGGTTGACTGCGCCGACCCTGCTGGCCCTCGACAATTACCACGAGCTGCCGGCAACTTCTGCGCTGCATGTGGCACTGGAGCACGCAGTAGCCGAAGTACCCGACGGCATCAACATCGTGACCATCAGCCGTTCGGGGCCACCTCGAAATCTGATGAAGCTGAAACTCAATGACCGGTTGAGCACCGTCGACTGGTCGCAGTTGCGCATGACGTTGGAAGAGACGCGCGCTATCACATCGGCACGGGTTGGCGCTGATGAAGCTACTGCCCGCAAGGTCTTTCAAATGTCGGATGGCTGGGCCGCCGGCATCGCGTTGACTGTGCAACGCGTGGAGGCGCACGGCAACTCCTCCAAGTCTCATGACCAGGACGCCCGCGAGGAGCTGTTCGACTATTTCGCGGCCCAGGTACTCAGTACGGCGGCGCCGGACACTCAACAGTTTCTGAAGCGCACGGCGCTGCTGCCCGATATGACCGCCGACATGGCTGCCCAGGTCAGCGAATGCGCCGACTGCGAGTCGCGGCTGGAAGATCTGTATCGCCGGGGTGTGTTTATCGATCGGCGCAACACGCGGCCACCCACATATCACTATCACGACTTGTTTCGGTCGTTCCTGTTGACCCAGCTCGAACAGTCGGTTCCTGTGGATGAGTACACTCGGCTGCAACGAGTGGCAGCCGCACTGCTGGAGCAAACCCAGCATCACGACCACGCGATCCGCCTGTACCTGCAGGCCAGCGAGTGGGCGGCCGCCAAACGACTAATTGTGGCCGTCGCACCCGCGTTGATCGCACAAGGTCGCGGCAACTCGGTACGCGAGTGGATTGGAACGTTGCCCAAGGATGTGGCGGCAGAAGACCCGTGGGTAGATTACTGGCTTGCCGCTGCGATCGGCCGGACCCGCCCGACCGAAGCACGGCCTCATTTTGAGCGGGCGTTCCACGAATTCGCTGCCCGAGGCCATGTCGTCGCGCAGAGGTTGCTGTGTGCGGAAGTCATCCTGGGGTACATGCACGAGTTCGCCAACATGGCGCCCTTGGATTCCTGGCTCGAGCATCTGCGCCGACTTCTGGCCGTGCCGGTGGGGTTTCCTTCGCCTGCCGCGGAGCTTCAGGTCCGTACGGCGGAACTGTTTGCGTTGGATTTCCGCCAACCGGATCCGCAGGAGTTGTCCGCTTGCGCGAGCCGTGTACAGGAGTTGCTGACCGCCGATGTACCGGCGGAGCTGGCTGCCATGGCCGCCGGCAGCTTGATCATGCACCTGTATGTAATGGCCGATCTTGATGCTTGCGCTCGTGTCGCGGCACGTTTGCGGGCGCTGCAGGAAACCAGCCAGCTACTCCCTGTTAGCCACGCATTGGGTTGCATGCAACTCGGTCACGCAGCCATGCGTAGCGGTGATTCGCTGGAGGCCAGGCGGCTCTTCAACCAAGCGCTCGAGATTGGCGAGCAGAACGCTGTCGCCTTGCCCACGCTGTATGTCTACAGTCACCTTGGACTTGCATTTTGTGCGCTCGAGCGCGGGAACCTGGCCGACACCCAGATTCATCGCAAGAAATTCGAGGAATACTGGGTACCGAGCCGGAAGATCGACGGTACCGCGGCGTTGCGTGTGCAGTTGTGGACGGAGAGTCACCGCGGGCGGTTGGATTCAGCTTTGGCGCTTGCGCGCCGGCACCGTGATGCGGCCCAGGACAGCGGCATGTTCATGCTGTGCTTCGAGTCCAACATTCTGTTGGCGATCGCCTGCGCCCAGACCAATCGCTCGGAAGAATGCAAACAGGCTCTGGAGTGGGTGCGAGAGAGGCTAGCGGGCACTGCGTACGCGCATTTTGCCTACGAAGCGGATCTGGTCGAAGCTTATGAGGCGCTGCTGCGAGAGGATTTGAGTGGCTGTCACGCTAAACTTCGATCGGGGTTCGCGCTATGTAGGCAGGATCAGGGTGTGTTTCTGCTACGGATGCAGCCCGAGGTGTTGCCTCGGCTTGCCTTGGAGGCGCTGTCCGCAGGGATCGAGACCGATTTTGTCAGCGACCTGATTCGCCGATTGAAACTGCGACCGCCCCCGTCGGCGGGCGAGCACTGGCCCTGGCCGCTGCGGATTTTCACGTTGGGCCGGTTTGAGATCCTGCGCAACGGCCAACCCCTGGAGTTCTCACGCAAGGCCCCGAAGAAGACGCTCGCTCTTTTGAAGGCGATCATCGCCTGCGGGGGCCAGAACGTGCGCGAGCAACTGTTGCTCGACTTCTTCTGGCCCGATGAGGAGGGTGACGTGGCTGACCGCTCCTTGACGGCAGCACTGCACCGGCTACGCGGGCTGATCGGTGACAACGATTTCGTTTTGCAACAAGGTGGCAAGCTGTCGCTGGATATCCAGCAGGTCTGGGTGGACGTCTGGGCTTTCGAGCAGTTGGCATCCAAACCCGCCACCGCCGAGGCGAATCAACTGTTGCGATTGTATCGGGGCGGATTTCTGGTCGATGACGAAAGCGAGCCCTGGTCGGTGACGTTGCGCGAGCGCCTGCGTGGGAAGTTCATTCATGTGCTCGCGACGCTGGGCCAGAAGCTGGAGGCGGCGGCTCAGTGTGAGCAGGCGGTGGAATGCTATCTGCGGGGCCTGGATGCGGATCCGGCCATTGAGCAGTTCTACCAGGGGTTGATGCGGTGCTACGCCAGGTTGGATCGCAAGAGCGAGGCTATTGCGGCGTATCAGCGATTGAAGAAGATGTTGTCGGTGTTGCTGGCTATCAAGCCTTCGGCGGGGACGGAGAGGTTGTATCAGGCGTTGCGGTGAGGGGGTGGGCCGGGTGGAGTCCGCCCGTGGCGGGGCCTCAGGGCCGGGCCGAATCGAATAAGTAAGTAATAAATAGGGGCCTGCGGGACAAGCTGTCCTCCGTAAGAAACGGAGGCCCTGTCCCATGATTCTGACGATCCGAACCTGCGCTGCCGCCGCCTGTGCCGTGATTCTGGCCGGCTGCGCCGCCCAGCCCGCCGCTGAAAAACGCCCTGAAATCAAAGCGATTGGCGCTTACGAAACCCATACTTCGCTGGCCGCGCCGACGGGGTCCTGGCCCACTGACGCCTGGTGGACTTCGTATGGCGATTCCCAGCTCAACCAGCTGGTTGCGGAGGCGTTGAGCGGCTCACCGAGCATCGCGGTTGCGGACGCAAGACTGCGCCGCGCCAGCGCGGCAGTGCAGGTGCAGCACTCTGCCCTACTGCCTCAGATTGCTGGCAGCGCCTCTGCATCCGAACAGAAGCAAAGCTACAACTACCTGAGCCCGCCGTCCTTCACCCCGCAGGGCTGGAACGACTACGGGCGAGCGTCACTCGACTTCTCCTGGGAATTGGACTTCTGGGGTAAGAATCGCGCCGCGCTGGCTGCCGCTACATCGGAAGCAAATGCCGCGCGCGCGGATGCGGCGCAGGCACGCCTGACGCTCTCCACTGCGGTCGCGTCGGCCTACACAGAGCTTGCACATGAATATGCCGTGTTGGAAACGGCCCGATCTGCGCTTGTGATCCGCACTAAGACCGCGGAGCTGTTTCGTAGCCGATTTGAGAATGGGTTGGAGACCCTGGGCAGCGTTCGCCAGGTTGAAGCACGCCGCGCGGCGGCGGAAGCGGATGTGCTGTCGATAGAGGAGCAGATCGGCCTGCAAAAGAACCGGATTGCGGCGCTGCTGGGCGCCGGACCGGATCGAGGTTTGGCAATCACCCGCCCGGTCATGGAGGTCAACCGGGCGTTTGCCCTTCCATCTGAGCTGGCGGCGAACCTTCTGGGTCGTCGCCCCGACATCGTGGCGGCGCGCCTGCGCGCGGAAGTCTCCGCGCAGAGAATCAAGCAGGCGCACGCGTCCTTCTATCCAAACATCAACCTCGCGGCCTTTGTGGGCGTGCAGTCGCTGGGTTTGAACATGTTGTCCCAGAACGGATCCTCCATCGGCAGCGTGGGGCCCGCCGTGTCGTTGCCCATCTTCACTGCTGGCCGGTTGCGCGGACAGTTACGCGGCGCCGAGGCCGATCATGCCGAAGCCGTCGCCAGCTACGAACGCGCTGTCGTACAGGCGCTGCAGGAAGTCGCAGATGCCGCAGTCAGCCAACGGGCGCTGGGGCCGCAAATCTCGCGTACGGACGACGCGGTCAATGCCGCGCGGGAGGCCTGGCGGATTCAGAACAACCGCTACGAGGGGGGTCTTGCAACCTACCTCGAGGTGCTGAATGCCGAGGACTACCTGCTTACCAATCTGCGCGTCCAGGCCGACCTGCGCTCGCGAACCCTGTCGCTGGATGTCGCGTTGATTCGCGCTCTGGGCGGCGGTTACTCGAATTCCATTTGATTCAACAAATCCGGGAGGAATTGACCATGACCACAATGAACACAGAGGCATTCAAGGCGGCCGACACGCACTTGGACATCACTAATAAACGGCGCAGGAAGACACTGTTTTTGGTTTTGGCCGGCGTCGTAGCGGCCTCGGCGGTAGGGTATGGCTTGTATGCTTACCTGTACGCGTCGCGCTTCGTTTCGACTGACAATGCCTACACGTCTGCGGAGACCGCGCAGGTTACACCAGCGGTCACGGGCATTGTCCGTGCCGTTCATGTCTCCGATACGCAATCGGTCAAGCGCGGCGATATATTGGTTGAGTTGGATGATACGGACTGGCGGCTCGCTCTGGAGCAAGCTGATGCCGAGCTGGGCCGCGCCTTGCGTAAAGTGCGTGGCTATGTCGCCAACGACGGCAGTCTTGCCGCGCAGATAGCAGCGAGAACATCAGAGGAGAAGCGCGCTGCCGCGCAACTCGTCGGTGCTACTGCCGACTATGATCGGGCGAAGATTGACTTGAATCGCCGGGAAGCGCTGGTGAGCTCGGGCTCAGTGTCTGGAGACGAGCTGACCAAGGCGCGGAATGCGTTTGCTACCGCCGAAGCCAATCTCTCCGCTGCGCGGGCTGCTGCCGAGCAGGCGCACGCCAATCACTCTGCCGCCATCGGCTCTCGCGAAGCCAATGCAGTGCTCATTGCCGATTCGACCGAGGACAACAATCCGGAGGTTGTGCTGGCTCGAGCACGCCGCGACCAGGCTCGTGTGAATCTGGAGCGTACGGTCATCCGTGCGCCAGTCAGCGGTGTCGTCGCGCGTCGCACCGTGCAGCTCGGGCAACAGGTTCAGGCAGGCGCGTCGCTCTTGTCAGTGGTGCCGATAGCTGACATGCATGTCGATGCCAACTTCAAGGAGGGTCAGCTCAACAAGGTGCGGATCGGCCAGCCTGTGATTGTGACCTCTGACCTCTACGGGCGGTCGGTTACCTATCACGGGACGGTAGAGGGGCTCGCGGGCGGTACTGGCGCGGCGTTCGCCACCATTCCTGCGCAGAACGCGACAGGGAACTGGATCAAGGTGGTGCAACGTGTACCGGTGCGGATCAAGGTGGATGCGGCGGAGCTTGCGGCGCGACCGCTTCAGCTCGGGCTGTCCATGACCGCCACTGTTGATACGCATGCGGATGCGGGTTGAGGGTTGGCAGACATGACTGATCAATCTGGGACACATGATGGTGGGCTGAGCGCGGGGCCCGGCAGCGGCCCGCTTTCGGGTGGAATGTTGTGGGTCACGGCGATATTGCTCGCCACGGCAAACTTCATTGCTGTGCTCGACATGACAATCGCCAACGTCTCAGTGCCCAACATCGCGGGCAGCCTGGGGATCAGCAGCACCCAGGGCACGTGGGTGATTACATCCTATTCGGTGGCGGAGGCGATTATCGTGCCGCTGACCGGATGGTTGGCGGGTCGATTCGGGGCGGTGCGCGTTTTCACGACCGCCATGACTCTGTTTGGCGCGTTCTCGGCATTCTGCGGTCTGAGCAACTCATTGGGGATGCTGGTGTTTGGTCGAGTCATGCAGGGCTTGTCCGGCGGCTCGCTGATCCCGCTGTCGCAGACATTGCTGATGCGCATCTTTCCGCGGGAAAAGGCGCCGGCCGCAATGGCCTTGTGGGCAATGACAACGCTAGTGGCGCCGGTGCTGGGGCCTATTCTCGGAGGCTGGCTCTGCGATCAGTACGCCTGGCCGGTCATCTTCTTCATCAATGTGCCGCTGGCACTGGTGTGCAGCCCGATCTGCTGGCGCATGCTCAAGCGCTATGAGCAGGCGCTGGTGCGACTGCCCATCGATGCCATAGGCCTCGGCCTGCTGATTGTGTTTGTTGGCGCTTTGCAGTTGATGCTCGACCTGGGGAAGGATCGGGACTGGTTTGAATCCGAGCTGATCTGCTGTCTTGGAGTAGTTGCGCTGATCGGCTTTGCGGCCTTCCTGATCTGGGAGCTGACGGAGAAGCATCCGATCGTCGACTTGCGCGTGTTCCGGCATCGCGGGTTCGCCGTGAGCGTTGCGACGATTACCTTCGGATTCGGCGCAATGTTCGGTACCAACGTTCTGACGCCTCTGTGGCTGCAGAACTATATGGGGTACACGGCGACGTGGGCGGGTCTCACGACGTCCTGGTGCGGCGTGTTGGCTGTCGCGGCTGCGCCGGTTGCCGGTCGCCTGATCGCCAAAGTGGATCCGCGGCGGCTGGTGTTTATGGGGCTGATGTGGCTCGCTGTGGTCACGCTTATGCGTACGATTGCAACGACAGACATGACTTATTGGCAGATTGCCCAACCGCTGATTCTCATGGGTTTGGGGTTGCCCTTCTTCTTTGTACCGTTGACCGCGCTTGCCCTGGGTAGTGTCAAGGAACATGAGACCGCGTCGGCCTCCGGACTGCAGAATTTCCTGCGTACCCTGGCTGGTGCGGTTGCAACTTCGCTTGTGACCACGTCGTGGGAAGACAAGACCAGTGGCACGCATGCGGAGCTGGTCGGCTTGGTGGATCGGACCGGGGACATGGCGCGGACGCTGAGTGGCTCGGGCATGTCGCCCGATGTCGTCAGCAATTTGCTCGACAGGACATTGCAGAGTCAGGCGGTGATGTTGGCGACCAACCATACCGTCGCGGTCGTCGGCGTTGTGTTTGCCTTGTCCGCGTGCCTGATCTGGCTTGCGCCCAAGCCTTCACGCGCGGTTGATATGACGCAGGCGGGACATTGAAGCGGCCCGGTAAGACGACGTACGGTCGCCGACCGGCCCGTGCGCTGAAACGTTCGGGCGAGGTGTACGGTCGCGGGAGCGGCAGCGCGCCACGCACTTGGGTGGTGCGGGTCTATCGGCAGACGCCGCATTGTGTTGTGGGGCAGGTCGAGGAGGTGCGAAGCGGTGTCGTACGGGCCTTTCGCACATCTCGTGAGCTGTGGGACGTTATCCGCGGTGGCTCCATGCCTTCGGCCCGGCCCGCTGGCGCCGGTCGCGCTCGAGGAGGTTCGGCTTAGCCTGGCAGCATCGCTGCTGGCACAATCAGATGATCACGATTCATCGCGCGCATGTGCGTGCCGCACAGATATCCGGGAGTATCAATGAGTCTTGCTGATGAAGTGGGTAACGGGCTGGACGGGCTGGGTCAACTGCGTGCGTTGATGGCCTCGGGGCGCAAGCCGGGCATCATGCGATCGCTGGAGTTCGACTTCGTGGAAGTGGAATCGGGCAGGGCTGTCTTCACCGGTACGCCGGGCGATCACGCGTACAATCCCATTGGGACGGTTCACGGGGGATACGCGGCAACTTTATTGGACTCTGCCTGCGGGTGTGCCGTGCATTCCAAGTTGAACGCCACGCAGGCCTATACGACTCTCGACCTGACGGTTTCGTACCATCGGCCTATCACTCGCGAGACGGGGCTGCTGCGTGCAGAGGGAACTGTCCGCACAATCGGAAGACGAGCGGCTTTCGCTGAGGCGCGGCTCGTTGATGCGGAAGGCAAGTTGTATGCGTCCGCGACCTCGACGCTGCTGGTCATTGATCGCAGTCAGGGTGCGACGGCGCAGGTCGTCAAACCGACTTCGTGAGCCACGGGCGGAGTCGGATCGCCGGGCGGGGCTACGACCGCAGATACGAAGCGCCGTTGACGTCCAGGATTGCGCCGGTGAGGCTTGCGGGGGCATCCAGCGCGCAGAAAGTCACGACGTCCGCCACCTCTTCTGGGGTCGCGACACGGCCCAGTGGCTGATCGGCTAGGACTGCTGGATCGGTTACGGACTTCGCGACTCGGTCTGTTGATACCCAACCCGGCGCGACGACGAATACATACACGCCTTTTGGCGCCAGTGCCTTCGCCAGAGACTGGCTCATTGCGTTCAAGCCAGCCTTGCTGGCCGCGTAGGCGGGCGCATTGGGTTCACCGCGATAAGCGCCGCGAGAAGAGATGTTGACGATTCTGCCGCCGCCGCCGTGGCTGGCCATGCTTCTTGCGGCACAGTGCGACAGGTAGGCTGGGCCGAAGAGATTGGTTGCCAGCGTACGTTGCCACGCGCTCGTCCACTCTTCGTATTCGGTGGTCAGCGGCGGGTGGTTCGGAAAGATGCCCGCATTGTTTACGACGGCGTCGATGCGACCACGCGCGGACACCTCGGTCCACATGCGTTCGACCGCCTTGGGGTCACCGAGGTCAGCCTGAACGAGAGCGTGCCCGTTGCCTTGCAGGGAACGCCGTGTCGACTCCGCGGCCTCCTTTCCCGATTGGTAGTGCAGTACCAGCGTGACGCCGCGTGCCGCCAATGCCCTGGAAATGGCTGCGCCAATTCCACCCGAAGCTCCAGTGACCAGTACGTTTGCCATGCGGCGAAGAGTACCGGCCACACCGTAAGGACGCACCTGAATCGAGAACTGGATTGCGGCAAAATCGTGCCACTTCGCGCGAGAATCGGCGCGGAAGGCGGGCGAGCGATTGGCTCCCGGGCGACCTGAGACCTACGGATTGAGACCTTTCAAATGACTTGGATTCTTTGGGCCATGCTGCTCACCACACACGGGGCGCTTTCGCGTTGGGCGCGGGGGTCGCGTTTCTACGCGCCTGCGTCGATCGTTACTGACGGGATTCTGATTGCCGTCGCGCTGATTACGGTGGACCAGCTTCAGGGGCTCGGGATTTTGGATGTGCTGCGGATTGGGGTGTTCTTTATCGCGTTCGGGACCGCTGGCAGCCAGCTCATGCATAGCGTGCTCAGCCGATCCTCGCAGGCGAGTCCGCCGGGGGCGGGACAGGTCTAACGCCGGGGCAACGGCCGCGGCAATGCGCCGACGTATGACATCGGCCCAAGCGTCGCACTCGACGTTAGCCTAGGGCATCGGGGTTCTGAGCCAATCAGGATCCGGCAGCTCCGCAAAAGCCTCACGTAGCGCCTCACTCCAACGGTTGCGGATACCCCGGAAGTATTCGTTCTCGGCGTCGATGCTCATGTGCCGCGCCACGTCGAATCGATCGCGCTTGACGATCACGAGATCCAGGGGCAGCCCAACCGACAGGTTGGATTTGATGGTGGAGTCCATGGACACCAATGCGCACTTGGCTGCCTCGTTCAAACTGCTGCTACGCCTCAATACCCGGTCGATGATCGGCTTGCCGTACTTCGACTCACCGATTTGAAAGTATGTCGTCTCGGCTGTGGCCTCGATGAAGTTGCCGGCCGAGTAGATGCTGAACAGGCGCGGCGACTCGCCACGAATTTGACCACCCACAATGATGCTGGCGTTGAAGTCCAGGCCGAACTCGTGCAACTGGCTCGCATCCCGCTTGTGCACTTCGCGTATGGCATCACCCACGCAGCGCGCGGCCTCGAACATGTTGGCCGCTGAGAACAGATTCGGGCGGGCGTCGACTGCTTCGATCTGCTCGCGCAGCACACTGGTGACGGCCTGGGTGATGGCCAGGTTGCCGGCGGTCTGCAGGACCATGACCCGGTCGCCGGGACGCTGGAACACGGTCGTTTTGCGAAACGTGCTGATCTGGTCGACGCCGGCGCTGGTCCGCGAATCCGACAGGAACACCAGCCCGGTATCGAGCAGCATCGCCACGCAGTAGGTCATAGTCCACGAGCCCCCAGAAGGCATTTCCGACGTCAGTTGCGAGTCTAGCTAGAATCAGTGGCGGAAAATGTGTGCAACGCCAGCGTTGCACGGGTGCCCGCACGCGCGGTCGCCCTGGCCCGACGGCGAGCCGGCGAGTGCCTGCGTAGCAGGAGGCGACGCATGCGTCGCACGGGTCGACGGGGAGCGGCGTAATCAGGTGGGGTACGGCAGATCCGGTGCGAATAGCCAAGTGGACAGCAATCATTGTGGGCGGCCTCGCGCTGCTGCTTGCCGCGGCGGCCTTCGTGATCACATCAGTCGTCGATCCGAATCGATATCGCGGCAAACTCGAGGGGATTGTGGCCGATCTGGTCGGCCGGCCGCTGGTGATCGAGGGGGATCTGAAAATCACCTGGTTTCCCTGGCTGGGGGTCCGCCTGGGGCAGGCCCACTTGAACAATCTGCCGGATATGGCCGGGCCGCCACTGGCTGAATGGGAGTCAATGACGGTCGCCGCCAAGGTATTGCCGCTACTGCAGGGGCAAGTTGTGGTCGACCGCATTCGCCTGCAAAGTCCACGTGTGCATCTGCGCCGGGACGCGCAGGGGCACGGGAACTGGGAGAACCTGGGATCCCATCACCCGCCCTCCTCATCCGCCGGGCCATCGACCGGCCCGCCGCCCCAGATTGCAGGTGTCGAGATTCGCGACGGCATGCTCGACTACATCGACGACGGGACGGGACTGAAGCTGAGCCTGGCGGGGCTGGAGTTGGATATGGGTGAATGGCGGGCGGGCCAGCCGCTGTCCATCGATACGCGCTTTGTGGTTCACAAAGACTCGTTGCCTCCCGCGGGCGTGGCGGTTCGGGTTGAGGCGCCGGCGCTGGCCGTGCAATTGGAGCCGATGGAGGTTCGGGCGCCGCAGTTTTTGGTGAGGATTGCGGAGGCGGAGATCAAAGGCAATTTGCAGTATCGGCAGGGTGCGGGTGGTGCGTCGGCGGCGGCCGTGGGGGGCGGCGCAGCGGTGGGCGACACGCGCGGGGCGCCGGTGACGACGGCACGCGGCGCGGCGGTGGCCGAGGCGCACGGCTCGTCAGCGATCGAAGCGCGCGGGGCGCTGACGGTGAGCGTACCTTCTGTGCGCAAGCTCGCAAACGAGCTCGCATTGAATCAAACGTTACCTCACGACCCAACGGCCCTGGGGCCGCTGGAACTCAGCACCCAGTGGAGTTACGTCGACGGCGCGGTGACGGCAAAACCGGTGACGCTCAAACTCGACGAGGTCAGTTTTAACGGTTGGGTAGAGCGGCACTCCGGCCCGGGAGCCGTGTGGAATTTCGAGCTGCACGGAGATCGCATTGATCTGGGCCGTTACTTCAACGTCGACAGCACAAACAAAAAGCCGTTTGAGATACCTGTCGATACCCTGCGGGCGATCAAAGCAAACGGCAGCGTGATATTTGATCAGGCGCAATACGCAGACACGCACATGTCCGATGTCCGCCTGAAACTACAGACGCCGGAAGTGCAACAGTGACGCGGCATCCGCAACTTGCTGCGGCGCTGCTCGAGTGGCACAAGCAACAGGGGCGGCACGATCTTCCCTGGCAGCTCGATCGGACACCCTATCGTGTGTGGGTGTCCGAGATCATGCTGCAGCAGACTCAGGTGGCCACCGTCATTCCGTACTATCAGCGTTTTATGGAGCGTTTCCCAACTATCGAAGCGCTGGCCGAAGCGCCGATTGATGACGTACTGCACTTGTGGACCGGTCTCGGATACTACGCCCGCGCACGCAACCTCCATCGCGCAGCATGCCGCATCCAACAAGACTTCAACGGCGAATTCCCAAAGACGTTCGAGGAAGTCGCCAGCCTGACGGGTATCGGACGTTCGACAGCGGGGGCGATTCTGGCGCTCAGCCGTGGCGAACGGTTTCCGATACTGGACGGCAACGTCAAGCGGGTGTTGGCACGCTACTTCGCTGTGGAAGGCAGCTCGGCAGAGAAAGCTGTGGTCGATCAGCTATGGGAACTGTCGGACGCGTGCACTCCTGACGAATTCGTAGATGTCTACACTCAAGCGATCATGGATCTGGGTGCGACCGTCTGCACGCGCAGCAGACCGTTGTGCACCTACTGCCCGCTTTCCAAGGATTGTGTCGCGAAGGCGACCGGCCGACAGGCCGAGCTACCAACGCCGCGTGCGGCCAAAGGAGCGAGACGCTCACGCGAAGTCTTCATGCTCGTCGCACTGCGCGACGACGGCAGCGTGTTGCTCGAAAGACGACCGGAGACTGGAATTTGGGGCGGATTGTGGTGCCTGCCTGAGTTTGAAACTGTGTCGGCAGCGAATATCTACGCTGGCCGGACGTTGGCAGCCGCCACCGCACAACCGAAGCCTCTGTCAATTGTGGAGCACGCCTTCACGCACTTCGATCTGATCATCACGCCATTGCTGACAACTTGCGCGGGCCAGGCGGGCGTCATGGATACAACTCCGACGCTCTGGTATAACGCCCGCGAGCCGGCGCGCATCGGATTGCCCGCGCCGATCAAGACTTTGCTCGAAGCTCTTTCAAGTCCAACCCTGTTCGAACTGAGGGCGCAGTAGCCCGCCAGGATGCCCACCATGTCCCGTACCGTTCAATGTGTTGTCCTCAAGAGCGAAGCCCCCGGACTCGATCGGCCGCCGTATCCCGGAGAGTTGGGCAAGCGGATTTTCGAGAACGTATCCAAAGAAGCCTGGGCGCGCTGGCTCAAGCACCAGACCATGCTCATCAATGAATATCGCCTCACGCCGATCGAGCCGAAGGCGCGAAAGTTTCTTGAAAGCGAAATGGAGAAATTTTTCTTCGGCACGGGATCCCAGGCGCCGGAAGGATTTCAGCCGCCCAAACAGTAGAGCCGGACTAACCCCAAAGGAGAGTGGACAATATCCGGCGTGTCATCCACATTCATGCACCTGCGTTGGGAAAGAACGCGCAAGCGCATGAGGAACACGCATGGAAACATCATTGCGGGCCGTAGGTGGGACCAGTGAGAACGTTGATGGCTCACTCATGCCGTATCCGAAACCGTTGCGTACTTGGGCGGGGCACGGTACTGGCGCTTGCTGCAGTGAGTGCGGGCTGGCGATTCAGGCTCACGAAATCGAATATGAGATCGAGCTGCCTGAAGGCAGCAACATAACGTCGCTGCACTTTCATTTTGTGTGCTACAGGAGCTGGACGGACCGGGAAAACCGGTAGGTCTGGAGGTAGATCGTGCGGCCTGGAAGGCCGGATCTACAGGCGGATCATGCCTCGTTTGTGCGCTACGGCAACGGCCTCGGTACGGCTGATGGCGTCGAGTTTGGTCAGGATGGCTTTGACGTGAGTCTTGGCCGTGCCTTCGGTGATGGCCAACCGGCGGGCAATGTCTTTGTTGCTGCGGCCCTGCGCAACCAACTGCAGAACATCGAGCTCACGTTGGGTCAGGCTGGGCTTGGCCATCCGCTGCAACGCTTTTGCAGCAACGGATGACGACGTATACGGTCGATCTTCGCTGACGGCGCGGATCGCGGAAAGGATTTCCTGACGCGGTGCATCTTTCAGCAGATACCCTTTGGCGCCCTGGCTCAGACATTGAAAAATATCTTCGTCGCCGTCGTAGGTGGTCATGATCAGGATGCAGGCCTTGGGGTTGCCTTCCAGCACCCGCTGCACTACAGCAACACCATCGCGCTTGGGCATGCGTAGGTCGAGGACCATGACGTCTGGGCGGTGCAGCTCGTAAAGCGCAATCGCCTCTTCGCCGTCTCCGGCTTCAGCGATAACTTCCATATCCGGTTGTTGATTGACCATCGTGGCCAACCCGTCTCGTACTACAGGATGATCATCCGCGAGAATGACCCTGATTTTCCGTTTGAGTACCGCGACCATCACACTCTCCGCTTCGGCAGCCGCACGCTCACCCGCGTGCCCGCTCCTGGTTTGCTGTCAATCTGCCACTCTCCTCCTATGGCTCCCGCGCGTTGACGCATGCTCGTCAACCCGAAACCTTCGCCAGAATCAAATTCGCCGTGCTCCATGCCAACACCGTCATCGGCCACGGACAACGCCCAATGGGTGGGATCGTCGGTCATCGTGATACGAACGGTACTCGGCTGAGCGTGGCGCATCGCATTGCTCAAGGCCTCCTGCGCAATGCGCAGCAGCTCATGCTCGTGCTCCGGCTTGAGACCTGTATTGAAATCTCCGCCTTCGAACACGCAGGTAACACGTCCGGGCACTGTTGACCGGTCACACAACTGCCGCAGGGCAATATCGAGGCCCGCGCGGCGTGTCTGATCCAGGCGCAGCGCCATCACGGATCGACGCGCTTCCGACAGACCATCGCGCGCAAGATCCCGGATTCGCTGCAAGACACCGGCCAACTCGGAGTTCTTTTTCTTGCACGGCTGGAATTCTTCCGCCGCGCCCAACTGCATCAGAATTCCTGTGAACGCCTGCGCCAGACCATCGTGGATTTCCTGACCAATGCGCGTTCGCTCGACGAGAACGGCGGCTTCCTTTGCTGAATAAGCGAGTCGCGTGAGCTGCACGGCGAGTGTCGCCTGCTGTGCGAGCGCGACCAGCAATTCGCTGTGCTGAACGTCGGTCGCTTCGCGGCGGAAGGACAGAATGAAGAAGCCGACGTTGCGTGCTCCAAACACCAGCGGGTAAATCAACACGCTGGAATAGCCTTCACGCCGGTGGAAAGCCAGCGCACCGGGCCAGATGTCCCAGTTGCCGTGCTCGATGTTCATGTAGCGCGGCTCGGGGCTGCGTCCAAATACTTCGGTGAACGGCGAGCCGGCGAAGGGCACGCTGGTAGCAAATGGCGGCGTGTCTAGCTGACCATCCCGCACGTGGGCAAGGATGCGCCACTCCTGGAGGGAGTCTTTCGAAACGATGACGGAGCCGGAGGCTGCGTCGAACTGTCGTGTCGTCTCGAGGAGCATGTGACCCATGAAGCTATGAAGGTCAGGCTCACTTGCAAGGCGCTCGAGGTTGCCGCGAATAACAGCGTTCGCTTTCGCGAGCTCGGTTACCTTCTCTTCGGCCGCACGCTCACGGGTGCGCCGCACGTCGTCAACCAAACGCTCGCGATGCAGAGCGGCGCCGATCACACCGGCCGCGGTCTCCAGGGCAGACAACTCGGCGGAGTCGATCGC
>Ga0307509_10003800_pt1 | contig 22394 bp, 28 predicted proteins | sample 10_EM_MG_FD_202245 | JGI IMG/M metagenome (GOLD analysis project Ga0307509, IMG submission 202245) | Populus trichocarpa ectomycorrhiza microbial communities from riparian zone in the Pacific Northwest, United States - 10_EM | ecosystem: Host-associated > Plants > Roots > Unclassified | place... | reverse complement strand
AAAAAAAAGAAGAAAAAAACGACCAAGAGATAGGATCTTCACGCAGCCATCTAAGTACTTTTCTATACTCAAGATATTGCAATACGATTACGCTTTACTTTCTTTACATACACTCCTCCTCTACGAGAGCCTACGCTCTAAGAACCTGTAGACTATTGTGATAGTCTCGACAGGTTGCCCGAACATAGGACTATTGGGATAGTTCTATCACGCACGACAATCCACCCATCTGACTATCTGAAGAGATAGTACCTCTCACGAACCACCCAAGACGAGCAAGCCCGTTCCATACTATCTGAACAGATAGTACCTTTCTACCCCTTGATGCAGAAAAGCGAGACTCGCTTACGCAGAAGACGACAGTCGTTGCCTGTTGCATACGTGTTCAACAATAGGATTGTTACATCCGAGTCGGGATTGCAAGTTCGGTGATGCGAGGACTCCCCACGAAATCCCTCCGCCCGACTCTTCGTCATACCAGGGGTAGTGCAACAAGGGGTGCCCGGCTTTCCTTGCGCCTGTTGGTCATATAATGTGGATCCTGATCGGCCTTTGGCAGTCTGGAGAGGCCCAATCGTATTGGTCCACTGGAAAAACTCTGAGTACTAGTCGTAGAATCGCATAATGTAAATGGGGGCGAACACTTACTCGGAATATCACACACTTCTGCATTTATTGCATCCTCTGCCTGTTGCGCATGGAGACGATCATTCGTCGCCTGAACCTTCTTGGCTATGTCCCTAACCAACACTCTTATTTGACATTCGACTTCATCGACGTCTTGGGGGCAGTGGGTTGCTTTGATTAATTTAATTCGGCCTTTGAGAGGCGTGAGGGACCCTGCGAAACAGAATAACGAGTCCATTTGGGTGCCAATCAGACGCGTAGGGTTCCACCCGAGCACCGTGATGTATGCATTGACTTGTTCGCGCCATCCCTTGTACGCAGCTGTAGGCTCGCGAGAATTCAAGAACCCACACCAGCTTTTAGCGTAGGATATCTCCCCATAGCGCCCCCTGATTCCAGCTCTGGTTAGGTCGCAAATTTCTGACATATGCGTAGTATGTTTGACCCTGACCTCAAATTCTCCACGGGGGGCTCAAAGGGTGGACTTGCACCGGACGTCAATGAAGGACTATTGAAGTTAAAAAGTTAGACAATATCTGGACGTTCTGCAATGTGTGATGCTGCTAAACAGAGAAGATTTCTTACGTCCTTGACGCCTGACTGGCAATGGCAGCTGCACGAGGATGGCTTTTTCGACTTTTTGCGCTGGTGGCGTCGACCCCCGGGGGCTGGACTTTTGGCGTCTGGGAATAACAGAAACGGTACGGTACTGCGCTCTTAAATTGATGCAGAGATAGTCCTTACTTTGACCTTTGCCCCGAGGCATGCGTTTTGCTCAATGGAGCCATTTGATATACGGACGAGGGGAGAAGATGTGTGGAAGTGAACGCTAGACGGATGGTGTAGAGGGGAAAGATGGGCGGTAGGTGGCGATGTTATACTGCGCGTAGACAACCACATGTGCGGCGCTGTGGGCGTGTCCGACTGTCGGACCTTTGCCAGGCGTTTGTGTGTGTGACGTTCGTTCTGTGATAGCCCTATGGGGTACGTTGTGGTGTGTCGTCAATTGGCATGATCCCCCCCCCTGATGATCAGACAAGGGTTTGAGCCGCGATAAGAGCCGCATTGTCAATGGCAGATGTCTTGGCGCACAAACGTCGACTGTTTACCGGAAGATCACATTCTGCACATATACGGGACGGGAACACAATCTAGAAAGAACGAGACTAAACATTGGTTTGAGCAATACACACAATGATCAAACGAAAAAAAGGAAACGAAACAATGAATGACCCTTTGAAATGACAGTCCAGACAACTAATCCACAGCTCATGTAGGTAGACATCGCCGAAAGTCGGCGCGCCATCGAATCCATCAGTTCTCCTGTCAAGTTCTCCTGACCAGCACCCGTACGCACTCTCTCAGACTTAGGGTCCTCGGTGCTCTTGGCGTTGAAACCAGCAGGAGCTTTCTGCGTGTCCTCGGATCTCGGATACTCCTTGATAAGGTAAGTCAGGCGGTGCTTTTCGGGCGTATCCTCCATGCGATAATCCTCATTGAACTGTATGCCGTGCATGGGGACATCATCGCCCTGAGCCGGGCCATGGAGATTGTTTAATCGTAGCTGTGGATTCGGCTCACGCAACGATTTGGGAAGAAGGGGGATATGATTCGCGGGCCATTTAGCGTTTCCTACAGGCGGACGTGGCAATATTGTAACGAGGATCTCACTTCCATGCGCAGAGTCTGAGAGGCCCGAGGACGACTCGGAGAAATGAGAGGTATCATCCTCACACGCGTCGTCCGTATCACTTCCCTCCCTATCAGCAGGTCTGTTGTCGAATAATTATCGGGAATCAATCTGGCCTATACGTTGTGCCGGATCATGGGCCCAGTTTGGGACGTCATTTTCATTGAGATAGTCGACTCTCCTCAGCGCCGGGGTGTCTTGCCGCTCTGAACCCCGCTCACGGTAAGAGTACACAATGAGATCCAGCGGGTCATAGAGCACGGGATTTGAAAGTAGCTAAGCTCTTACGGTTTCATCGCTGTCGATGAAGACATACTCTATGCTATCCAACTCTCGAAAAGGAGACCTACGTAACCTTCTATGCCCTTCGCCTGTAGCGCCAAGTATGTATCGGATTCGGTGGTGAGGTATGGATCTGTAAATCATAGCTGACATTCCACAGATGTCAGAGGAATCCAAGACGGCGAACACTACCCCATTGACATGAGGGGGACACCAATGGAGTAAGTTATAGTTTGGGGCGACGTTTACCTTATTGCTTTCAAACTTGGAGAGTGCCAGACAACGTCGGTACGGAAGGACATAAACGATACGCACGGCTTGCGGACGAACAAGTAGAGCGCTCCAATCTGTTTCTCATAAGTCAGTAAGTAAAGATCTGAAACAGGCTGATGATTTAGGAAGTGACTAACCTGTGGGCCTACAGTTGGGTGCCGGGCGAAAACCCCGGGCAACAGGTTGGTTTTGGACTGCCACGGGGCCATTATGCGGTGGATCAGGTAACATTTGCGCTGGCGCAGGGTCATTATCTGGTGAACTTGAATCACGAACCATTTGTGGGTGCGCAGGATCATTACCAGGTTGAACAGGTACATCCGGACCCGCCGCAGGAACATCACCCGGTGGAGCCTGTCCGAGTTGGCCTGCAGCAGGGACGTTGACTTGTGCAGCCAGTACGTTTGGACCAGCCGCACCCGGAGGGGCCTGTCCGCGTTGTCCGGCAGCGAGGACGTTGACTTGTGCAGCCGGTACGTTTGGACCAGCCTCACCCGGAGGAGGCAGTCCGAGGTGTCCGGCAGCAGGGAGGTTGACTTGTGCAGCAGGTACGTTCTGACCAGAGGCACCCGGAGGAGCCTGTGCGAGTTGTCCGGCAGCAGGGACGTTGACTTGTGCAGCCGGCACGTTTGGACCAGCGGCACGCGGAGGAGCCTGTCCGCGTTGTCCGGCAGTAGGGACGTTGACCTGTGCAGCCACTATGTTTGTACAAGCGGCACCCGGAGAAGCCTGTCCGAGTTGTCCGGCAGCAGCAACGTTGACCTGTGCAGCCCGTACGTTTGGACCAGCCGCACCCGGAGCAGCCTGTCCGAGTTGTCCGGCAGTAGCGACGTTTGAACCAGCCGCACCTGGGGGAGCCTTTCAGAGTTGTCCGCCAGCAGCGACGTTGACCTGTGCAGCCGGTACATTTGGACGAGCCGCACCCGGAGGAGCCTGTCCGAGTTGTCCGGCAGCAGGGACGTTGACTTGTGCAGCCGGTACGTTTTAACCAGCCGCACCCAGGGGATCCTGTCCAAGTTGTCCGCCAGCAGCAACGTTTGGACCAGCCGCATCCGGAGGAGCCTGGCCGTGTTGTTCGGCAGCAGGGACGTTGACCTGTGTAGCAGGTACATTTGCACCAGCCGCAGCTGGAGGAGCCTGTCCGAGTTGTCCGGCAGCAGTGACGGTGACTTGTGCCGCAGGTACATTTGGACTCGCCGCACTGGAGGAGCCTGTCCGACTTGTCCTCCTGCGGCGACATGGGCTGGGCGAGGATTTGGAGGAAGTTGACCTGGGTTCCCTATAGTCGTCGCTGCCCCCCACTGATTTGGGGCCCCTGGCGGTAGTAACGATGGGTGCACGACGACCTGCCCAGCCGGGATTGCAGGATTTGGCACTACCATTTTGCCTCTGTTGTTTGTATCATTAAACTTCCGGCAACTTTACTTAACCAGTTCCACGCCTGCCTCCTCGATATCCTCTCGATGATGCATATCATTGGCTGCCACTGCAGAGACGATGAGATGGCAGGCAGGACGCAAGGTCCTCATGCCTGTGAATACTGGCAGGAAGTCGGCGTCAGGGAAACCTTTGCCCATTCGCCCTGCTGGCGCATAGCCCCTTGCTATCATCTGATCCTTCGCACAGTGGCGCCACTCTGTGTACATTTTCTTTTGAGCCTGAACTTGTGTGATGCCCATGTTTAGCTTATGATCGCTAATCGCTCAACCGCCTGGGTTGGTGGGATGCATGCTGATGGCCCTTTGAACCGAACTAGGCGGGAGTTGATCTGTCTGTCCTGGCCCAAGGACCCCGGCATTATGCATCAGTACGTACTGCATGTTGATATTTTGCGCCATGTCCCTTGAGGGTTTGTTTATATTGATAGTTGATTTGGAGATTCTAGCCTTGTCAATATAGAGGATGTTGTGGATGTTGTGGATGTTGTGGATGTTGTGGATGTTGTGGATGTTGTGGATGTTGTGGATGTCGGATTATCCTTGGTATGAACTTGCTGCTGTTGTGATCAACCCACATTATATATACAACTCTCAGACATTCAAGCTGGTTTGAAAGAATCATGAATTGTTTGAATTGTTTTCAAGAATTAAGATGCATCAAGAACTGACACCTCGGGCGTCCATTAGTGTTTCTGTCGTTTCCTGTGAACGCAAGATGATAACCAGCTGATACCACGTGACATCGCGACACACAACAGTAAACCTGTTCCACGGCTGGTCATAGATCAATGTGCACAGCGCTAGGCCCAGCATCTCCAGTCATCCGCACGCGTTACCATCAAGACGACGACAACATCACACTACTATGACCCACACTGGACTCCCGAAATCGGCAGCGCCGAATTCCATTATGCCGGTCAAATGTTCATTTTGTCACAAAAGATACGAGCGTGCAGGCGCACACGAGACACACTTGCGAAGTGCCCATGCAAATCTCGATATCGTACTCGCATCCCCCATACGGAATCCACCTGCGGACGTCCTTACCGACCGGCTGACCGACCTATCGGACGCCAACGAACCCATCGAACACTCTGATTTAGACTACGAATCAGATCCTGCCGGAGATACCGCCGGTAGTGAGCGCGACGCACCTGATGACAAGGTTAGGGGGGAACCCCCAACAGAAGTACTTGAGGACAACACGTACCCAGTCGCTGCCGAAGAGGAGGATTATCTGAGCGCCGGGGAAGCCATTGGAGAGCTTAACGAGTATAAGGAAGAATGCACGGATTTGTGCGAGAACCCATGGGCTCCGCTTGCTTCTGCACAAGGTTTCAAACTTGCATCTTGGTTCATTGAGAGCAAAGTCTCAAGAAGACAGATTAACGATTACTTTTCGAATGGTATCGGAAGCTTGACATCCGTCGGCTATAGCTCTATGCATACATTCGAGAATCTTCTCGGACACTTGGATCCATATAGCCCGTCTCTGCAATGGTGTGAGGGACATGTGGAGGACAGTCAGAGAACATTTCCATTCTTCTATCGGAATGTCCTAGACTGCGTGAGATATCTTCTTCGCCAGATAGCCTATCGTGATGACTTGGTCTATGCGCCACGCCGTGAATACGACCAGAGCGGACTGAGAATTTATGCAGAAATGCGTACGGCTGACTAGTGGTAGGACGTCCAAGTACCGCCGCATAGTCTCTTAAATGTGAAAGCAGACTAATAGATCACAGGAAATACTCCCGGAATGGGGCGACTGTTCTTCCATTCATTGGGATGTCAGATCGGCCGAATCTCACCCACTGCTCCGGAGACAAGAAAGCATGGCCGGTTTATATGACGATCGGAAGTCTTCCGTCGACAATACGTAACAGACCTGGATCAATGGCGATTCTGCTTCATGGGCTATTGCCCATTCTGCCCCAGCTCGCAAAGTCCTCTAGGGCCGACAAACTCCAGAGACTGATAAATGCCGACACACTCCGTGGCGTATTCGAACTCATTTTTGCACCATTAAACAGTGCGGCGCGGGCAGGTGCCCCTATTCATTGTGCTGACGGCACGATCCGGAGATGCTTCCCCATCATGTCAGGGTGGATTGCTGACCATATGGAAATGTTACCCTACACAGGATCAAATGCAACGCCTGTCCTTAATGTGAGGTCCCTCCAGAAGAATTAGGAAGCCGAGCCGGCCACCATCGTGCTAGAGATTACGCAAGATACGAACGCTACGAATGCGAAAACCTGTCCCTAGATTCCGAGACCCACGACGCTGCTAACGCTCGCTACACGAATGAAACTCATGGTATGAAGAGGGGGCAAAACATTTATCACGAACTCGCGAGAGTTTCGAAGCCTGATGTGCACAAGCCGGATATGCTCCATACAATATATCTAGGACTCTACAAGCATATGATGGACTGGATTCAGGGATTTCTCAAAAAACATTCGCGACAGCAGGCCTTCGACGATGCCTGGAAAGCTGTGCCCTCTTACCCGGGATTCTTTGTCCCCAAAAAGGCCTGCAGGGAGGTTACGCAGTGGCAAGGAAAAGATATGAGGGATCTCGGGGCTTGTTTGTTGGGAGTGCTCGCTGTGGAGTTGAGACAGGCTGATAGTACGCAGGTTCAACCGTTCAGACGTGCGCTCACCTGTGTCAGGTCACTGCTTGACTTCACCATAATGGCTCAATACCAAAGTCACACACCTGAGACTATATCTTATATGGAAGAAACTGCGACACAGTTCCAAGAGACGAAGGACATCTTCTTGGAGTTTTGTATATCCAAACGGACGCAAGAGAAGGCTCATGAGTTGCGCAAGGAGCTGTGGTGTCAGAGAGCGCAGATGAGAGCGCGAGTGCCCCCATCCCAACCGCGCTGGATCCGTGACGACGATCGTCAAGAACAGAACGACCAAAGTATGGAATTGATACATTCCGAATCTAATTTCAACCTTCTTAAGATGCATCTAATAAGTCACTTTCGCGATCACATCTACATGTTCGGCAATATTCCCATGTATTCTACGGAGGATGGAGAGCTCGCGCATAAGGAGCAAATGAAGGATGAAGCGCGACGCTCAAATAAAATCGACGCAGCACGACTGATACTAAGCAGCTACGGTCGACAACATGCAATCCGCATGAGAATGTTGAACTTGGAATTCCTTCAACGTGCAGGAGCTGATTTACCAACTGAGGTAGTAGAACATTTAGAGAAGACCAGGACTGCGCCAACCCCACCAGCCCATCGGAGGATTCTGAAGTGACGTCGTGATAATAGCCACGACGTTGTTGATTTTGGCAGAGCATGCGATATATCCCCGGAGACTATTTGTTGGGAATTGATACGATATAGCCGACTAAGCCTGCCTCCCGAGCGCCGACTGCCCAAAAATCCGGCAATACTTTGAGCTTTGCCGGTGGACCAACTTACACAACTGGAGATCCCGGTTCTTGCGTTCCAGGAGTCAGGTGTTTACGACATACACAGCGCCCGATGCACTGGTGCTCGACTCTTCCCTAACTAGACCAGTGGGAACGATTCCGTTTGGATACAGGCTGGTCGGGAGAATAAGTATGGTGCGCTCAGGGGTGGTCTCCCGGCAAGGCTGATAGCTCTGTTCAAAATCCGGTCGGGCTATATGCAGCAGGATAAGGTCTATCGCCTCGCCGGGTTTCAATTCATGAGCCTGGTAGACTCCGGACGACAGTCGGACGTACACGGTCTGGTAACCGTTCAGCTCAGAGATGTTACCCGCGAGCTCACAATTGTGGATATCGGGACAATCATAGGCCTGGCTAGTGTTCGTTACGGGGCCGGGGGGGGGGGGTTTTCACTCGCCAGACCCCGCCCTTAAAGGGGGCCGGGGGGGTATGTTTTGGGTAATCCCCGCCCTGCCCCCGTCCGGGGCCCACCCGCACTGATTCCCTGGACGGGGCCCCGTTTGTTACCACCTATTTTTAACGGGGGCCGTCTGGGGTATGGGTGGGGCGGGGGCCTGAGAGGGGACAGGGGCAGGGAATGCCGAAAAAGACACCCCGCCCCAGGCCGTTCAGTGGGGCGGGGCGGGGAAAAGGGCCGGGGGCCCGCGTTTTTCAGGGCCCCGTCCGCCCCGTAACGAACTCTAGGCCTGGCGCATCTGATAGCGGAGACAGAGCGGCGCTGGCTGGTCCACAGTTGGATCGATTTACGCACGTTTAACGAGATCTATTAGGGTCACGGAGGGGGCTTGTAAAATAAATAAACTCGCCAAGCGACGTAGCCTAGATGAGTGCTACGTCGCTGCCCGACCGAGATGTAGCATCACGATCATGACTAGACGATAAACGTGTATAATAGAAAAGTATATAGTAGCGATATAGACATAGAGGAATAGAAACATCTAGAAATAAACAAATTATGCACGATAGTAGTAGAAGTAGGAGGCACCCCGGCAGGAATGACTAGGGTGATATCGGCGGCAAGTTGTTATAAGCACGCCCGCAAGCAGAAGGAAAACGGGGTACTGTGGGGAGGCGTCCGGATGCTGCGGAGATGCGAGGTAGGAAAAAAGAGGTCAGGACCTGAGATAAAGGGGGGAGAAGATCAGGAGCAGTGGGGTGCCGGCGGGATATGGGTAAGGTCCGACATCACGTCAGGACGCAATCGGTGTTGGGAATGGCATCCGGACGCTGCGGACCCTGAGGACTGAAAAACGACGTCGGATGCATCCTGACCCAGCCCCCACACCTCAGACGCAGAATTAATTTTCGCTGATGGATCAGGTAAGTTACCCTTAATCAGGATCTTATATCTGATCCGCCAGACTTATTAGACTGGCTGGCGGCCGGGCTTTTTGAAGGTTCGGGGAAAGTATAGCGGATGCAGATCACAGTATTTGCATACTGCAAAGTGGTGTATAACTGCACTCTATAGGCTAGATATGGAGGATGCTGTGGAGTGTGCACAAAGGGTGGCATACCTACTAGAGGAAGACAGATTCCTTGGCCCACCGGACAAATATGAGGTATAGTGGTGCAACAATTTTCACGATTGTCTCTGACCCTAGCCAAAAGATATATCCAATACGGCGGTCAGGCAGTTTCTCTTAGATTCCTAGCGCCAGAGATTCCAAGGGTGATTTTTGCACAATTTTATTCTAGTCCTAAAAGGAGAGGCATGACAGATGCGAGATTCCTGGTTAAGATTGGCGGTCCGTGGGTATGTCTGACTGCGGCCCTGCAGGGCCATTCGCTGCGATGCTGGCGGGCCGGAATCTTTATTGATAAAGTGGTTTTCACGCGTTCTAATGCCGGAGGTAAGGTAAACCCCAAGTACTCGAGACGGGTGATAAGTGAGGAAATAGAAAGGCAGGCATGCTGGAACGTCAAACACAGACATGGCAGAATACTGGAGAGCTCTTTCAGGGTTTAATCATTGCGCGGATCAAGACTGCGTTGGGGACGAAAATTGCCCAGGAGGGGGGAAAGCGGGCTGACAGAACAGCTGGGTATTCCAATCATGATGATGCGTTGAGGCGGGAATTGGGATTCATCTGGAGCCCGAAGAATCAGAATCGCCGCAGGGCAGCCCTGCCGACCTAGCTGATGCTTTGGGAGAACTGGTCTAGTCCGCCCTGTCCGGATAACTTGCGGATGCGCAGGAGCAGGATTGAGAAAGTGACTGAGAGGACATGGGGGATTGTGTTATGACTACACTATGATCATAATTTATGTATGCATAGTAGAGGAGTAATAAAATAGATAATACAGATAGCAAAGGCGCCCGGAACCCCGGAAGCCCGGATGTAACAAACCTGTAATAGTGTAGAGGCCCTGAGATGCTGGTCCACTGGAGATGATATGCGGCTACCACGTCGTGATGTGTCGGACGGGTGATTCAAAGCTGCACAGCAATGGGCAGGTCTTGTGGTGGCTAATTGTAGGTTCTGTAGGTTCCGAAGGTGTGGAAATGTGTTAGGCGGACGGTCCAAAGCCAGGAGCACATCGTAGGATATCCGGCCCAGTGGAGAGGGTGTATGAGACTTCTGGTCACAGAGAGAGGGAGCAGGAGACGTCCGGCCGACAAGATGGGCTTTAGAGGACGTCCGGCGGACGAGATAAATTGTAGGGGCGCCCGGCCTACTAGATGGGTTGCAGGGGGCGTCCGGCCGACACGATGGGTTGTTAGGGGCCTCCGCACAACACCACGGAATAATCATCATGATGCGGAGGTGGTGAGGGAAATGGTCAAGGGCTGGAGCACGCCCGCTGCATTCGCGGAGATACACGATGGGAGTGCCAGGTAGAGAGCGAACAGAAGTGTATCTGGGCGAGTGCGGGACGGAGAGGGGAAAGGGAGGGGAACTCAGGACGGAATCCGGAGGGAGCACAGTAACCTAGGAGGAAACCCAGTGAGGGGCTGGGTTGTAGCCCTTGTTAGGGAGAAGGAGATTGAAGTCGCAGGACGTCAGGAAAGGGGTAGCATCCAGGGGGGTGCATGGGGTGTAACAGGATGGTAGGGTTGTCCGCAGGGCGCAGGGTTACTGGGGGGGACAGCTTCTGGTTGTGTCCGATGCGTCCTCACCCAGAACTGGAGTTTACCTTATATGCGCCCGCAACGTCCGGCGCACGGGGAGGGCAGGACGCAGCAGGGCACCGGTTGATTCTTTTCCTGATGCAAGGTCGTATGTTCAGCATGATCCGCAATCCAGGACGACAGGATAAGAAAACTAAGACGTGTTTTACCATCCGCACAATCTATAACCATGCCTTCATGGGAAACATAGTGCAAAGGTGCGAGGACAAGATCAAAGACAGCCCGCAGAGAATCCGCATTGATTTGCCGCTGGGTTTCATTGGCCCGTCTTGATTCACCAGTGAGCTTTGGCGGTACAGGCCGCAATGCGACAAGTAGGACTGAGATTTGGGCAGGGCTGTTGCTCATGTGGGAAAGGATATTGCCGATTGTCATGTAGACTGGCCAGGCTTTCTTGTCCCCTGAAAAATTGGTTAGGTGAGTCTGGTCCTAGAATCGAATAATAGGTACCACAGTTTACCCGGCAGGCAGAGTATTCTACCACGAAATGCAATAAAAGGTCAGCACTAGAACAAGAGAGCACGTTCAGACCTCAAGACATATTTTATACCCACGTATCCTACCACGCCTCCACCGTATGGATCTCCGCATATAATCCCTCCCTACTTGAATTGTATTCCAGCACAGACGTATAGACCTGCTCTGATCCATACACAACCTGGCCGATCAGGAAACCAACCCAGTCAATCACATTGCAATAATAGAAACTTGTCACATGATGACCATTGTCAATTGCAGCTTCAGTCCACACCAGGTAATCACCAAACGGGTCCAGTTCGTCAAGATGTTCTCGAATAGTATACGCTGACGGGAACGATCTGGCATCCGTACTAGTACCACGCAATCCGTCGGCAAAGCCGGCGTCAATCTGGGACTTGGCTACCTTGTTCAGGACAAACCAACTCTCTAAATTAAAGTCTGCTTTCAACCAGAAAGTGCTCCAGGGGTAATTTGGTGTGGCCCAATTGAGCTCTGTATGGTTAACAACATCGCCGAGTGGTCTTCCAGCACCTGGAATAATCTCTGGGCTGGATAGGCGCCCGTGAGCCAGTGGTTCGGAAGTGTCCTCCCCATCTGAATCGTCTTGCCTATCACTTTCTATGTCGTTAGATGCCCCCTGGTCTGCAATCGCCAGCTCGGCATCAGATTCATACTCTCAGTCGTCCGGAGCGACGTTTTTATGCCGTCTGAAAGCGGGCTGCAGTGGTGAGCCCTGGTCTGCAGTTGCGCAGACTCGGACGGATAGACCAATATCTTGATGCATTGTTTGAAGGTGCTTTTCATATGCAGCTGCCTGTTGATAGCGTCACCTGCAATAAGGACACTTGGTTGAGTTTGAGGTCATCGTGTTTAAGTGTGGTGTTTTTCTTTCAAGTGGTGTGACTGAGCAGATGTGTGCTGATGTGGTGAGATGGCCTGCGGCTGATATAGTCTTTCAAGAACCAAACCAGACTCCTTTCAACAGGCGGGGGGTAACTTCAAGCTTGTTTGATAGGATGGCGAACAGGTCCGGACGTTTAAACTGTCATTCCCTACTATTCACTCTCACGATCAACTTGTGAAATTGAACTTGGAGGTTGACGCGCTGCTGTTGACTGATAGTCCGGTCGTCTTCTCAATATGGAAGGTAGATGTTTAGCAAGGTCTTGCCTCAGGGTTGCGGCTCCTGTGCGGCCCCTTGCGGCTTCAAAGCTTGTCTTGAGCTTACCCCCCCTTTGTGTCTGTATCACGTGACATTTCAAGATGCCAATATTCAAGTTTGTAGAGGGCACGATCCTGCGAACCCACCGTTCTCAGGCGGTCTATAAAGCTCCTCCCTCCCTCCCTCATCCATCTTCCCTCCATTCTCCTTTACTAAACTACAATCACATCCTTCCTCGATCCGCACGTTCATACTCATAGAACCCGTTGAGCTCATGCTCAGAGCAAGTTCTTACTCATCAGTCGTACTACTAGTCTATTCTCAGCTTAGTTCAGCACTACCTATGTACGATTCTCTAGCTCATAGTCTTCTCACAGCCATTGATCGTCCCCGAACCCCTTCTATCATCTTCACACTCCACTTATCGACCGACTTCTCTTATCGTCCGCAGAGTCCTCTTGTCGTCCGCAGCGCTCCCAAATCGTCCGCAGAGTCCTCTTGTCGTCCGCAGCGCTCCCAAATCGTCCGCAGACCTCCCCAATCCTCCCCAGAGCTCGCCAATCCTCTGCTGAACTTCCCTTATCATTTGGCCTGCCGACCCTATTGTCCTTTCTCTATCCTGCACAAACAACTCCCCCCCCAAGGTAACCTGGCCACCTCAATAGCTGGATTTATCTACAAAAACAGGCCGGGCTAAGAAAACGAGAGTGATGTTTCCTGTTATAACTATATCCGCCGCTTCCTGAAACCGGGCATTACACATCAGGATTATAGTAGTTGGCAGAATGGCATGAAGTGTAAGATTGAGCAAGACAGGATCCCAAGCTGGAGGCAGAGTAAAGTCGCCCCATGGGCCGCCATTCAGGCCCATACTCTAACTCTGGCACCCGTGGCCACTCCGGGCAGCGGCAGGGCTGCACTCTGGCAGACTGATACTGTTCAAGGCAGACGCTTTACAGAATGCCTTGATTCTTTGCTCAAAGACGTAGCAAAAAAACCATCAGAACACTCTGGAGAGCCTACTGTGAAGACACGGTGCTCACATTGTGGCCACTCCCATTGTGGCTGGAAATGATGGTAGGTTGTCTCCATGAGTCCAGATTTAATCTGGATACTATATGCTAACATGTCGCCGACAGGTTTGGCCAGCCCGCGCAGCGTCCCCCTCTGGATAGAGCAGCCGTCCAGTTTGCCCATGGCTGCCCCCAACCCTCATGGATTGCACAAGGTCACATGGCATGCAGGGGAGAAGGTTTACTGGTTTGAAATGACGGAGCGCAGCTTTGACAACTTCCTGGAGGAGATAGTCAGGGTCCTAGAACCCGGATACAAATATCAGGTCCTTGTTCGTGCAACAAGAGAAGCTACCCCAATGGTCCAGAACGCTCCTGATGAGCCGCTATCGCTTGGTGAAATGGTCCCACTCCTCAGTGGCCGAGATGTATGTAATTGGGGGTCAATGAATATGCTGAACAAACCAATGGATCTGCTTTGCTATGACCATCTTCAAACAGCGGATGAAGGGAAGACTCCTTCTCCTGTCAGCTTATCTTTCTCACGTCGAAACAATGGGGGTCCTTCTCCTGACCAGTCACAGAGTAGCGCTGATGATAGCTCACAAGATGGCATGAACCCAGTGTCATCCCCGGTAGCGGCAAAGCGAGTCACTAGGTCGACCAGGACGAACACAATGAAAAAGACTGAAATCATGCGGTGCAGTGGTCCCCAGACGTCGACGAACCAGTATCTGACAACCCTTGTTTTTCTCTTGTCAGCACCAATCCGGCCAGCGCTGCGATTCGGGCCTCACCTCCCAATTCGGTGCCATCTTCTCGTAAGCAATCTTCTTACCCTCGTGCTCACTTGAACAACCGTGCCTTGCCGCCTGGCCAACAAACCGGAAGGGAGACTAATATCACGGAGGTCTTTGTGCTAGCTACCTGTACGGTCAATAGCTCCGGTAAGCGTGACCGAACAGCAATGGCCAAATCTAATGAGCCAAACCGTCCGGCCAACTCTGTGGAACCCCCGAGAAAGATCTTCCGCACTCTGCCCAGAATTCCCCCCACACTCATGGTTGAACAGGAAAGACCCCATCGCGAGGGCAACCAAAGTCCGCTACCTACTGTGAGGCTTAGTCCACCCGATAGCACTCCTCCGTTCGCTTCAAACCTTAGTGACGATCTTGCGGCTACGGCCTCTGAGCAGATCCTGGTGGAAGCATCAGCCCAGCATCTTGTGATGCTAGCCTCCGAAGCCAGGGAGCATGCAGACATGTCGGAGGAGACACAAGTTAGTACGCCCGAGAGGGACCATTACCCTGGTGATCCGCTGTCCGAATATGTTCATGTAGACATACAGGTACCAGAGGCCACACAAGAATCCAACCCGTCCATCCTCTGTAACTGTGGCACTCTGGAGGAAGACTGATCCTAAGTTTGCGACCGCACTGAAGACTCAAAGTAGCAGTAAGGATTAATATAATAATACGGAGAGTACAAAGTAGGATCAAGCGGTAAAACTTAATATAGTTAAGCCTGAAAGCTTCACTCTATAAGTCCTTTTGAGGATTCTATGGTTATCAGAATTGGGTGTCTCTCGCTTTAGTTAACCAGAATAATGTAAAGCCTAAGGACACCCGTCAACTATTCTGACGTTTCACGAGCACCCTACTCAAGTCAGGGGTGTCCACCTCACCTGCCTAGAGGGGGCTAACACTCGGAGGCAGTTGGACTCCTCCGATATTAACTATCACCACCAATAGGAAGCGCTCGCGGTGATGTCTCTCCTACTACATCCGCGTGAGTGAATACTGTTTCATATTGGTAGTCTGTCAGCGGCCAACTGACATACCCACCGTAGAGATAATATCCATTGGGACTCAGGGGCCCAGCGGTGGTTTCGTCTATACAAGCTACGGAGTCCATCGGCAAATCCACTTGCCTATACTAAGCTTCTGAACCTGACTGCATGGTCTCACGCTAAGAAATCTCCTGCTGCTCGACTGCATGGGCGCTACCCTCAGCCAACCATGCGGGACCCTCTTAAATTGTGACAAGACTCACAGCTCTAGAGTCCACTAATCACCCATGGTAATGCTACAGTTCACGGGGTAGCCTGGGACTGGCTTTGGGGTGTTTGTCCTGGAAGCCTTGCAGCTTCCCCGGTCAGCCCCAATCCATCTACTGTTAACCATACAACTACCCAGAGGTCGAACTATGCTTGTAGGTGGTTCCCTAGTGTTATCCAGGTGGCGCCCCAGGTGGCGGTCACCCTCACACCCCTTATATATCTTGCGAACAGCTTCTGCTCGGTTGGACGGCTACAACTCATACCGTGTTGTGACAGCATTCCAATGGATCTCACTTTACTAGGAAGCACACAACTACCCAGCCATACTGTGCTGTCCCGCCTTACCAACGCTGGGGCCGCAGGGGGGTGTTAGGAATATCCCCTGAATGTTATAGGAGGTTCGGACAACTCCTGCTCCGTCAGTAGTCTATTTTGTACCATACAAAGTGGCGCTATGAACATCTTAGAGCCCCACTATAGTAGAGTAACGTTCCTCTAAGTCCACAGATGACTTTGTCGGTGAAGGCAGGGTAACTGGGGTACCTCAGTAGGGTAACTGGAGTCCCAAGGTAGGGTAATCATGGTTCTCAGGTAGGGTAACTTCACCCTGTTATGCCTTTATTTCCTTCAGGAGTCTGCGCGACCACATATAATGTTGCCCCGGATACCTGTGCAACGTTTACCATGGGTCCTTAGCTTTATGTGAACCTACCTTCCGAAGGTTACCCTGCCTATTAGGGTAACCTTGGCCTACCTAGGATACTCTGTCTAACCCTATGTCTCCAAGTCACCTTGTAGACACTTGTACCAACTGATTTCTACCGGTACTATACTAAGTATACCTGGTCTATTCTCAATATGGTTACCACATGGTATACCATACGGGCTTGAGTCTAGTCGACTGTAACTACCTATCTGGACGGTCGTTACACCCCCCCTCTGGCCAACGACAGTCGCAGTCCATCCTCTACCCCTGGTAAGTTGCGGTTACAACTACCAGGTTTTCTATCTACTATGGTGGCAGCAGGATTTCCTGCCGCGCAAGCAGAAAACCATATATGGAGCCCTCTCCTGTCTGTTTCTGTTTTCGCTTAACCTTTACCAACAAGGCTAGACTTTCCTTGCTTCAAATGGCTACTATCAGGAGGAGGTGTAGGCCCATTTGCAGTAGTCTACCGATGCTAGCTGACAGATGTGGATGCGGATGGTTGGACTTTTCCTTTTTGTGGTCTTCATTTTCACTTGTGGTGTTTGCCGGATTGTTCCTGTCCTTGCCAGTGTTTTTCCATTTCAGATTAGCTCCCTGCAGGTAGGCCTGCGTGCCCTGTTCTACAGATCCTGGTCAGACAGCGCATCCCCACTTCCTTTTTTGTATTTAACATTTGGAGTTTAGCTTTTGCAGTTTTTCTAGCCGTCTGCATACTCTTCTCACCCTACATTTCTCTTCTGGATTAGCCAACTTGCGTATGGACCGCCGGGTTTGTCTGTATCCAATAATGTCTCCGGACACTCCTTGTTGAGAGCGGACACTGGTGCTTTTTCTTTACACTTTAGACATTTGTTCTTTGCATCTTCGATTTGGGTTTTCCGCCTGTTTTTTTTTTGTTTCTGTTGTAATTTCTTTTTTTTGTTTTTGTTTGTGGCTTGGTTTCATTTCTGGCTTGAGATGCTTTCGCGGGAAGCTTTGCGGACCATTTCGCCCACAGGTGTTTTTCGTTCGTAGTTGGCCCGTTCCTTAACTTCTTGCGTCCTATACCTGATTTGTCAAACCTGTGAAGTACCGCGTTCCTTCTGACACTAGTGTTCTGCGCTCCGAGCCCTAGCTTAACCTTATTTGTTACAATATCCTTGGTGGACCTATGCCAACTAGATTAGTCTGCGCGTTCTAAGAAACAACCTTCAACTTCCTCACCATCATGAAGCTTAAATCCATAACCTTCGTATTGAGATACAGTGCACGACCGGGTGGAAGACTGCAATCTCGGGTGCAAATTCCAATATGTGGTGGCAATTCAGTGGCTCGGATGTCTCCCCCGGTTATCGAACATGAAAGCGAGTGACAAGCGGTGAACTGTCCTGGCTCTTAAAGCCAGCGTTCAGACTACTTTGCATCCGCTAGGTTCAAACCCCATATCACCTACTAATACGCATTTTCCAATCACTACAATTCTATTATATCACTAAAAGCCTACACGACATGTCACAACAACAGCGGCGGCTTATGGCGGACAGAACACCTCTGTCGAGGCAGGGCAGGAAAATACAAAGGGAGGGGCGCAGCCGACATGTCCAGAATTCCAGATCCAGAAACAGGTTAACTATGATGGCAACACCACTTGCATCTCGTCCGTCGGGGTCCACAGAAAGTAGGGGTATCGACCTAGTGCTAGCCTCATTACAACTTGAGGTACCAGAACCTATTCTTGAAGACAGCGGGCGGCCGTCAGCGGATGACAGCATTGACTCACAAGATGGGGAGTATGAGGATTACAATAGCCAGAGTGAGGAGGCTGAGGTGGATGAGGCTGAGGAGGAGGGGGAGGCGGAGGGGGAGGAGGAGGAGGAGCAAGAGAGAGAACAGGGGGAGGAGAATGAGAATTTATCATCGGGTTGGGGTGCACAAAGACGACTTCGGTATGGGTTTCGTGAACCACAACCTTGGATACTTACAGTCACTCCCGGGCATAGGCAGAGTTCTGGCCGGGGAATTGATAACCCCAGAGGGAGAGCACCTTGCCCAGTAGGTGTTAGTCAAAACGGTTTCACACCTGCAATCCGCTCTCGCCGGCCCACCGCCTTGGCTCCACTAGAGACACCAGCAATAACACCGAGCAACTCAGGTCCAACAATGCCCGAATTGGATAGCGTGGGTGAACAACACACCAGCAGGCGCCGAAATATGGCCACCGGACTTGAGCATAGCATTGTCCTCCAAGCCTGTGACCTGATGTGGGAGTGCACAATATTTGTAAATCCATTTCCAGATGAAATTGCCCTAACCGATGGAGTCCGCACCTGTTGGAAGGATGCCTGGCGAGAGCTGCGCTTTCCAAATTTGGCCAATGCTACCCCGGCCTCCAATGATCAGGTAAGTTACCCTTAATCAGTATCTTATATGTGATCCCCCAGACTAAATAGCCCAGCTGGCGGCCGGGCTTTTTGCATGTTCGGGCAAAGCATACAGGATGCAGATCACACTATTTGCATAGTGCAAAGAGGTGTATAACTGCACTGTATAAGCTCGATATGGAGGATGCTGCAGGGTGTGCACAAAGGGTGGCATACCTACTAAAGGAAGACAGATTCCTTTGCCCACCGGACAAATATGAGGTATAGTGGTGCAACAATTTTCAAGATTGCCATTGACCCCAGCTAAAAAATCTATCCAATTCGGCAGACAGGCAGTTTCTCTTCGATTCCTAGGGCCACAGATTCCAAGGGTGATTTTTGCCCAATTTTATTCTAGTCCTAAAAGGAGAGGCATGACAGATGCGAGATTCCTGGGCAAGATTGATGGTCCGTTTATCACTCTGACTCCGCCCATGCTGTGTCATTCGCTGCGATCTTGGAGGACTGGAATCTTGATCGATGAAGTGGCCTGCAGGTGTTCTAATGCTGGAGGGAAGATAAATCGCGAGGACTTGTGGTTTTCGCGAGTGTCCGGATCTCTGTGGGCCATGGCATCCGGGTACTCTCCAAAACAGCAAGTTCTCGAGACCGGTTCTAAGTGAGCTAATAGAAAGGCACCTCTGCTGGAATGTCAGACACACACCTGGCAGATCACTGGAGAGCGCTTTCAGCGTTTAATCATTCCGGGGATCAAGACTGCGTTGGGGGCCAAAATTGCCCAAGAGTGGTGAAAGCGTGTTGAGAGAACAGCAGGGTATTCCCATGAAGATAATGCGTTGAGGCGGGAATATGGGATTGATCTGGAGCCCGAAGTATCAGAATGGGCGCAGGGCAGCCGCCCGGACCCCCCAGACTCTTTGGGAGGCCTGGTCGAGTCAGCTCTGTCCGCAAAACTTGCGGATGTGCGGGAGCCAGTTGGCGATAGTGACCGAGAGGACTTGGGGGATTGTGTTATAACTGCCGTATGATCATAATATTATGTATGCGTAGTAGAGGAGTAATAGAATAGATAATACACATAGCAAAGGCGTTCGGAAGCACAAAAGCCTGGAAGTAACAAATGTGGAATATTGTTGAGGCCGTGAGAGGGTGGTCGGCGGGGGGTAATATGTGGCTACCACATCGTGATATGTCGGGCGCGTGATTCAAAGATGTGCAACTATGGGCAGGTCTTGTGGTGGCTAATTGTAGGTTCTGTAGACTCAGAAGGCGTGGAAATGTGTCAGACGGACGGTCAAAAGCCATGACCACATTGTGGGACATCGGGCCGACAGGAGAGATTTTATGAAAGGTCTGGTCGAATCGATAGGTATCAGGAGACGTCCGGCCAACGCGATGGGCTGTAGAAGAAGTCCGGCAGAAGAGATAAGTTGTAGGGGCGCCCGGCCGAGTAGATGGGTTGCAGGGGGCGTCCGGCGGACGAGATGGGTTGTTGGTGGCATCCGCAGGATACCCGGGAATAAACATCAGGATGCGGAGCTAGTGAGGGAAAAGGTCAAGGGATGGAGCATGGCTGCTGGATGCGGAGAGATATACGATGGGATTCCGAGGGAGAGAGCGAAAAAGGGGACTATCTGGGCGGGTACGGGACGGACACCGGTTAGGGAGGGGAACTCAGTACGGAATCCGGAGGGAGCACAGTATCATAGAAGGAAACCTGGTGGGGGCGCTGGTTGTAGGGCTTGTTAGGGAGAAGGAGATTGAAGTCGCAGGAGGGCAGGAAAGGGGTAGCATGCAGGGGGGTGCAGGGGGTGTAACCGGACGGTAGGGTTGTCCGCAGGGCGCAGGGTTGCTGGGGGGGAATGCTTCTGGTTGCGTCTGGTGAGTCCCCACCCAGAACTGGAGTTTACATTATATGAGCGCGCAACGTCCCGTGCACAGGGAGGGAAGGACCCCGCAGGGCGCACGTTGATTTCTTTGCTGATGGATGGCTATTCCAGAGGAAGCAAGATGGCCACTATGAGCTCAGACCAGTTGCCAAAGCCTACAGCCAGAAAGCAGGAGTTGCCTTTATGGAAACCTTCAGCCCAAGAAGTGAAGTTTACCTCCCTCTGCTTGCTACTCGCTTTAATGTGTGAAAACGATTGGGAATTGGAAGGGATGGATACTAAAACAGGCTTCTTGAACAACGAGTTGGAGGAGAGGGTATATCTAGACATACCTGAAGGGCTAGAGATAGACACTCCTGCTGAAGCGACTAATCAGCACATGACTTGCAGATTCATAAAGTCCATCTATGGACTAAGGCAATCGCCCCAAGCATGGTACGGAAAAATCAAGACCTTTTTCTTCGACCACCATTTCCATTGGAGCGAATGTGACCACCACATCTATATTCATTCCTTGTACAAACTTATCCTGCTTCTATATGTTGAAGACCTTGTCATTACATCTTAAAGACGAGAACATGTGGATTGGATCTGGGGGCTTCTGCATGAAGTGTTCGAGATGACCGACCTTGGGCCATTAATGCTATTTGGGGAATGGAGATTGTAGAAACCGTGTTCTATCAAACCTTCAGCTTTCCCAGAAGCAGAACAATGATAGCATTCTCCACAGGTTTGGAATGTCAACCGCGGCAACAGTGTCTACCGCCTCTGACCAGCATGATCACCTACATCAGCAAAAACGGACCCTGCGGCTGATCCGTCGGCGTTGCGTCCTGACGCAAGCGACCCATCTCCTGCGTCCCATGCGTCCTGTGCGTCCTGACTTGCGTTGAAACGCCCCGCCACATCCCACGCTTCCAGATGCTACCTGGCAACGTTCCTTGCGTCCTGACCCAACCTGGCGCCCTCCCTACGTCTGGACTACCCCAGACTCTTTCTCTCATCTCTGCTTTCTCCTGATGCGGCGATAGCTCCTCATCACCTCTTCTCCGCGTCCTGACCCACCCCTCATCCCCGCTCGTGTAATCACAACTAATTTGCTGCTTGCTCCGACGTCGCCTGGTGTCGGGGGCGGCAGCACCTTTTTTGGTCCCTCCCGGGTCTCACGTCTCACGCCTCACTGGTCTGGCGAACTAATGATCTAGGTTTCAAGAAAGTCGCTTATATATCTTCTACTATATACAGTATCAATATGTAGGATTCTCACGCATAGCCGAATCCTGATTCTCACGCATCGCCGAATCAGGATTCTCTCATCCGGATTCCTTAATAAACCTCATTCAATGTTCTCAAATCAATCCGGCTATTTACAAGCCATCGCCAGTCCTCCTCCGGGATCAGGTGGGCCAGACCGAGAATTGTTCCTATATCAACTATTGTAAACCCTCGCGTGTCTTCCCTCATCTGCACTGTAACCACGCCATGCAGATCCGATAGACGCCCTGAGTTCACTGGGGTCAGCAACTGATCACCGGCGACTCGACGCACAGTATCCTCGCATCTGGGGTCCCTGATCTTCAAGAGGGCTACTAGCTTTGCCGGGAGACGACCCCTCAGCGCACCATACATTTCTTCTGTGCCCGCTTGTACCCAAACTCAATCATTGCGACTGCCCTGGTTTCTAAAGTGGAGGGTGCCCGTGGATCGTGCACGGTGGATCTCGTAAACATCGGCTTCTTGGAATGTAAGAACTGGGACTTCGAGTTGTGTCAGTAGTTCAATGGGAAGTGATCGAAGCGTCGCATGGTCTTCCGGG
>Ga0307509_10003799_pt1 | contig 22395 bp, 32 predicted proteins | sample 10_EM_MG_FD_202245 | JGI IMG/M metagenome (GOLD analysis project Ga0307509, IMG submission 202245) | Populus trichocarpa ectomycorrhiza microbial communities from riparian zone in the Pacific Northwest, United States - 10_EM | ecosystem: Host-associated > Plants > Roots > Unclassified | place... | reverse complement strand
GGAGAGAGAGAGGGGGGATGCTTTCTGCTTTTTGCTCCGTCCCACCATTCCTCTACACCGTTCGTTTCGCCAGCGTTGGTCTCTTTCGAGTGCACGGTTAGGCTCGCGTTTCGCCTGGCCCACACCACACGGTAGCGGCAAAGGAGGGACACCTGGCCCACCTCCCCTTGTTCTCTTGCCACTCTGGACCGTGGATACCAAAGTGGAATAGAGCTGGAGAGGGATATAAGCTGTAGGTGAGTGAGGTGGACGACCATCCTCTTCGTGCTTGATCTCAGACAACCCGGTGCCAACCTACAGACACCCACAGCAAGTGCCAGCGTTAGTGGACCCACACCGCCAAACAGTTACTGGGGAATTTTCAAAGTCACGTCCCACACTCCCAGATTCGTCCCATAATTTTACCTTGCCGCCCTTTTGTCCTGCCATCTGCTTGTCTACGGCTTAAATACCGACCGGGCGAGGACCAGCCACCCTGTAATCGTCCCCAGGTCTCCCCCATCCTCCCCACCCACCTCTCCGCTCCGTCTACCCAGATCTATCCCCATCCAGCCCAGACATCGGCTCATGGTACGTGCCTCGCTTTCCCACTCGCGTCGATCTCTCTCAAAACGGGCACACGTCCAGACGCCTCCGCACTCCACCCAATTTGACACTCGTCGCTCCGACGTCCCCCCAAACCCATCCTCACTGATGGTCAAGTCGAACGCAACGACGGCCGTGCGGGTGCCGTTCGATCCCACCGCCATCTTCACCGCCTTCCTTAGTAAAGTCCCTCCGCCCCCCGGACGCCCCGATACCCCGGAAACGATCGTTTCGCTCAAAAAAAAGGGCATAGAACTTAGAAACCGTCTCGCCGCACTCGAGCCTCTCAAGGGCACCGCCGCTTGGACCACAGATCAAGAGGCAAAGTATTATTTCATGGATTTTCAGCGTAAATGGATTTTTTGTCGGGTCCTTCGCATCAATCAACTTGTGGGTGCCCCATCCATACTTGTCATCTAGGACGTGCACTGATTGTGATGCCAGCCTACCGAAATCCTCCTCCAAATCTTCCACCTCGTCTCATGGTCGTCCACCGACATGCCGTCGTCTTCGCTCTCTCTACTCCGCCTGACGTGGGTCTGCCAGAAATGGAGGTACACTGCTATTGAAGACATGACGTTATGGAGCATCGTCTGGTTCAAGGACCGGTTCCCCTACGAGCGATCCCTCACCTTCGTTGAGAGGGCAGGCACCGCGCCGTTGGACATCCGCATCAACGAACGTCACGAAGCGTGGTATAAGGAGCACATGAACGACTTCGACGACAGCCAAGAAGACGGCCACCCATTCACTGCCGAAATGATGGAAGACGTCATGGACAAACTCTTGCCAAGGATACGCACTATCCGTACGTTAGTCATCATGGTCGACACATGGGAGCCCGCCCTCGTCGTCCTCAATAGACTACGCGACTCCTACGACGTACCTGAACGAATGGAACGGTTCGAGCTGCATCGAACCGGACGTCCTTGGCTGTGGGTTGGCCCTATGCCCGAGTCACCAAATAGTTCACCCCCGATTCCTTTCTGCGATCGCCGCATTCTACCTCGCCTCACCTACGCGTGTTTCAACGGCCTCCATATTCGGTGGAGCGTCCCTCAAATGTCCAACCTGTACGTGTTGGATATTAGACGCGTGCCCATCAATAGCTGTCCCTCAATCTACGACTTTCGTGATATGCTCAAGGAAAGTCCTCGACTAAGCAAGCTCGCGCTGGACGCCGCAGGCCCGCGATGGGTTTTCGCCGACGTCGTTGAAGTCAACCTTCCCCCCGTTGACCTCCCCTGCCTCGCCACCCTCGTCATTGGGGATTTCACAGTACTATACGCGATTTACGTCCTCAATACCTTCACCGCCAAGAACCTCATCGACCTGACGATTCTCAACATGGTCGGATTCGACTACGGCCCGCTTATCGAACACCTTACCGGCCGATTCCCGGATATCCGAGTGATGACAATGTACTCCGTCCAGTTGCTCGACTCGATCCCGAACAAGCGCAGGATGATCAAGTGGCTACAGTCGATGCCCAAGATCGAGGTTCTCAAGATCGCCCAGCTGAAGAAGACCCTTCTTCAACACTTTCTTGAGGACGCGAACGTGTGGGAAGAGACCACAGACCTCTTCGCTCCAAAGAAACCGCTTGTTCCTCTCCTGCCGAAGCTCGAGATTCTGGAGTACCAGAGCATGACGTTCGAGTGTGTGTCGCACCTCGTGGAGGGGAGAAAGAAGATCGGGGCCCCGCTCAAGAGGATCTACGTGATCTTGCCATGGTTCGTTCAGATGAAGGTTGAGGAGAAGAATCGGTTGGCGAGGATGGCCCAGTTGTATCAACTGAACCCCGGGATGCCGAATCCGGAAGAGTTGCAGTTGAGGAGAGTTTGGACCAAGACGTCTGGAATCCCATTGCCGTACCTTTACTAACCGTGCGTCTCTTGTCTGTACTTTTTACCCTACCCTCTCCTTCTCTACCTTGTATTGGGCATTCCCCCATCTTTTCTCGCATTGGGAACCTTCACTGTACCACGAGCCATGGCTTTCTGCGAGCGAAACCATGCTCGGTGCTCTTTTTTTATCTAGGTACTTATCTCTCGCGCACATACAACTCGATGCTGATGTAGCCACAACTATCTTGGATTACGACTACTACATACTAATCGGTATGGTGGGGGCACAATATTATCAGTGCCCCGCCTTTCCTTGACCACGAGATCCGACGCGTCTCGAAAAGAAATGACCGAATTAAGCTTGGCTAAATGAAAGCACCAGTGACAAACGGCAACCACGAGCATGGAGAGGGGAATGGACGAAATGCGAATGTGCGATGTATAGACTGTGCAAGTGGAAAACATAAGGATGGGTGTGCGACGTGGCCTTAACTAGATGACTTCTTCCTTTTCTTTCCAACGTTCACCGGAGTCGTTGAAGTCGAGGAAGGACTGACTTCTCTCTGCGGCGCCTCAACCGGGGGCTTGCCCTTACGCTCTGTTGAGGGTGTGCCACTGACCTTTGTCAGGGTAGGGGTCGAGACAGCGGCGTTGTGACGCGTCGATACACCATTTATCCCGTTCGTCTGTACACGAGAAGTCACTTTGCGGGACCCCGCAGCTAGAATGAGAATTCAGCACCACTTGGTTACTCGGGTATGTGGGGGCCACTTACCGATTAGTCCGTAATGCTTGAAGATCTCCACAAACTCGTGCATCTCTCTCTCATCCACGACCCTCGTCGGATTTTTGACGATAAATGGGGCGTCACCCTCCGGCACCGGGTCCTCATCCACATCCATTACCTCATCATCCTTCTCATCATCCTCACCACCCTTGACGGGTGATCGCGGCGTCAAGAACGTCTGCATGATCGAATCGAACATGGTGCCCAATGGCGGCATGATGTGCGCAGGTGTATCGAAGAACGACGTTATCGCTTGCTTTCCTTCTCGCGGAACAAACACGGAGGTCTCTGCCGGCACCGTGAGATGTGTGATATCGTCGAAAGCGGACCTCCCGAAGATATCTTGCAGAAGGGTGTTCTTCCTGGGGAGGGAAGCGTCACCAGAGATTTGAGTAGTTGTAGTGCCCTCAAGGGAGGAGGGCGACTTCACGTCGTCACCGAACAAGGCAACACCCCAAGAGTCGGTGACACCGACCAGATTGAAATCCGCGGTTGTGCCCTGAACGAGCGAGTACCATGTCGCGTTTCGAATCCCGAACGGTACCGAACAGGTGCGAAATGGGATCGCAGAACCAGGTCGGAAGAGAAGCACGCGAGTCTCCTGTTGGCTTGAGCCCGCGTTCTTGCGTGACTGGAGCAATGCCAATTTGTCCCCCGAGGGGTGAGGGACGAGTTGGCCGATAGGAACTCCAGAACGGAAGTGCCATTGTACTTCGCTGTCGTGTAAATGAAAGATCGGCACGGGAGGAGGAAGTACTTACTCGTGTGGGAAACAAGATCCCAAAGAACCAAATCCCTCTCCCCAGCGACGGCAAGGAATCGCCCACTGCTCCCCAAAAACTGTGCCGAGGTCACACGACCGCACTCTGAGGCAACCAAAACCTGCAGGAGGGCATTGGTTGCGGAGTCGTATATTGGGACAAATGACCCAGCGGCCACGGCGATGAGGGATGCGTCGTTGGACCACGACGCGTGGCTAGGCAACTCGGAACGATACCGGAATGAAGATCGCGGAACCCAGAAGTCTGCCAACTCAGGTTAAGCCCGTGGTAGATGTGAAATGGGGAAAGTCGCCGTACCTTCGACTTCGCCCTTCCTATCTACATTCGTTCGTAACCTCCAGGCCTTCACTTGTTTGTCCTCACCGGTCGTCACCAACAGCATCTTCTCCTTGACCAAAACTGGGCTGAATGAAATCGAAGTAATCTCGTGCAATCCATGAGGTCGATTAATTCGGCTGTTCAATATCCAGAACCCGGATTTCCTGTCCCACCACCACATCTTCAGATACACCTCCGGCCGGAACCCTTCGTCCCCGATCCTGCTATCGACTGTAGCCATCCATTCGCCAGATGACGAGACGGCAACGTGTCGGACTCTTGAGGGTTCTAGGTGCTTTTCGTCTTTGCGAGACACACGGTTTGATGGCGAGACTTCGATGTCATAAAGCAGTCGGGAGTTTGAGGGAGAATAAGCTTGAAGGGACGAAGGGTGGGATGAGGTGAGGATGAGGGAGGATGAAAGGGGGTGCGCAGCAAGTGGGATGGGAGTAGAGGTTGATGGGGCGTTGGGGTCAGTTAATGGATCTGAAGGGGGAGGTTAGTCAAAGGAATGGGCTCCTACTGTCGTTACCGTTACCCCCTACCTAGTTTTAATTGGGAAAACGCCCGGGAAATCTTCAACGATCCAGAGCTAATGAACGTGTATGTTGAATCCGAAAGACCGAGGAGGTATTCTTCCTCCTTCTCTCCAGGGGGCGAAATAGCAATAGTTGATACTGGTGCACCGACCCTTGGAACGAACTCTTTCTTGTTGGTGTGCAGCTGCCAGATCACCAGAACGGCCTCCTCACCACCGCTAAGTAGGTAAGCACCATTGGGAGTAAAGACCAGGGAAGAAACGGCATGAGCGTGCCAGTGGAAGGACGAGGTCTGAGCTCGCTTCTCGAGACCAGAGGTTCCAGATAGAGATCCGTCAGTCAAACAGTACCACAGCCGAATTGCACCTTTACTGTCTCCCGTAGCAAAACAGTCGTCGGTTGGATGGAAGGCAAGGCAGGTGAGGTGGTCTGGGCCGGTGAACTTCTTGAATCCTGCCCGTGGGTTTGTGGTGCTCGCGATGTGCGCTTTGTGGCCGGAGATTACTACCACCCAGGAACCACTGGAAGACACCGCAAGGCCGTTCGGCGTTCGCAACTTGCCGATTCCGATGACCTCAGAAGACTCCTGGATAGGGTGACCTGCGGTCTCCGACGTTGGCGACAGCGAAACCCGATAGAGGTGTGTGTTGTCTTCGCTTGTAGTTTTTCCTGGAATGGTAATGTTAGGCGAGAGGCTTTGGGGGTTAGAGGTACGTACCAGCGGCGGTTTGGCGTTTGGTGCCCCTTGATGTGACTGCAAAGATATAATCCTTGACCTTTTCATGGGCCGCGATCATGAATATTGGGTGGGGGAGTCGTATGGTTTGGAGAAGAGTCCCATCTAGGTAGTCCCAGAATTTTATGTAGCCGTCAAGGGAAGCGGTAATGAGCTGGAATGGGTTGTGCGGATTCAAAAGCGCAGACGTGATTTTGGCGGTATGTCCCCCATCGGAGCGTGACGTAGAGCCGCCAAGGGTCGTGACGGACAGGGTCGAAACGACATGACCTGTAGAAGAGGCGTATATTTTTACGGACGATCCTACGATGGAAAAGAAATATCTGGAGCGGAACGTTGAGAGGGTCTTAGGAAATGATCGGATGGCTACAAACCGTACCGTCCGTCCTTTGTAAAAACCGCAGGGTGCGTGCTGGCTGAGGAATCTGCGAGAGATGTCCAGGACCAGATGTCTTCAATTTCTGCAGCGGTTTCGGAGCATGGGCCAGGTTCCGAGGGGTGGTCTGGCTGAGGCTGGAGAAGAACTCCCTTGCCCTTTGGTTTCCGGAATTTTGTTCTGTTTTTCGCTGGCTTCTGGTCTGGCGGAACGTTTTCGAGCGGCCTGGCCATCGGCTGAGCCTTGGATTTCGACGCAGCCATCGGCGCGAACGGGTAGACAGACCGTGGATTAGAGTGAAAGTCTGAAAATTTGTGATGGCCGCCTTCCTATTCTGGATACCAGTTCACCCTTCCATCCCCACCACCTTCCGGATATCTTCAACCCCTAGCCTCCTCTCCACACACCCCACGGCTCTGCAGACAAGAGATGGATAAGCCCAGCCCTTCAACCCGCTCCAGGCCTTCGTCGATCTCGACCAACTCCGGTGGTTCCTCGAACATCAATTCGTTGAGATCGGCACAGGGAATGGAGGGTCTTTTGTTGGCGGAAACTGGAGGAGGGATGGTTGCTCTTGACGTCTTCAACAGTACAACCGGATTTAGGGAGGGGCTACCTATCAGCCAAGATAATCTGTCTCCTGGACGACCACAAACCCGGTCCACGTACCGCTCTTTTGATACCCAGCCGACACCCACCCGCCGAGGAACCATCTCCGGTCCTGTGATTTCATCTGCTGCAACATCCAAGGAACTCAAGGCAATTCTGGGCAATACCCACTCTAGGTTGAAGGCTGGTGCATCCATCTCATCTTCCCTCGCTGGCGAAACCACTGGTGTCAATGAACGTCTACTCTTGGAACAAACGAAGTCCCACGCGCTCGTTGAGGTTGATGTCGCTTTGGAATCGAATACTTGTGTTCAAGGTGATTCGCTGCAAGGTTCCGTTGTTGTCAATGTCCTTCCCCACCCCAAAGGCTACTTCTCCCAGATAACGGAAACAAAACTTCGTGTGGTCGGATTCGAACTTGTCCCAAGTATAGACGACCGGCACGTCTTCTACCAGGAGTCACAACAGATTTCATCCCTCGCCGGTTCTTGGAACGCTCCCTTCGATTCTGAACTCGACGATGACGGGTTTGCACGCGCCAGGACTGGACTTCATATCATCCCATTCTCATTCTTCCTCCCGGTCACTGGCACATGTGGAGACTCAAAAGGCGTTTTTCACTCTTCTGGTGCATCCGTTAGATATATCGTCATGGTGTAAGTCTGCCCTCCGCCATGTTCACCCCCAACTCATCGACCCCCACCAGTACCACCAAGGTCAAGGACACGGAGACGGGAAAGATCTCAGTCGCTCATTTCTACCGGGAATGCGAGGTTTGGCCTCGCCTCGATCCCATAGCAACTCTGCGGTCTGCGCCTCGGCCAATACAGGTCACGGCCACTAAGTCTCTCTTCCTGGGTGGTTCCGGCACCGTTAAACTCACGGCTATGCTGCATCGGTTGCACTGGGTGTCTGGCCAACGCTGTTTTGTGAAAGCCCTTGTCTCCAACAGCACAACTAGGACTCTAAAGTCCTTCACTCTGACTCTGATTCGGCGTACCACTATCTTCAAGTCGAGCGCTGCAATGAACATAGACGGAAGGGACGATCCGGATGCTTGCCAGACGAACACAAGTTACAAAGAAGTCGTTCAAAGCACTCTCGAAACAACCCACCGCGTGATAAGGGGTTACGCCGGAAGCAAAGGGTGGTGGACTGGTGTAAATCCTGGAGAGAAGACTGTGTTCTCCCATTATGTACTGATCCCTGTGAGTCTAGCTAGTCCACCACTCTTGCCAACACCTGACGATCCCCTCTCCCGATAGCCGGATGCGTTGTCTATCCCTCGCGGTAGGATACTAGAAGTCGAGTACAGCATCCGGGCGACTATCTCTGCTGGTCCATTATCCTCGGATGTGGTTGTCGATGTTCCAATCCGGGTTGTCAATTTCACGTCCCTCGATTTGCCACCGTCTTTTCTGGATCCTGATGCCGCGGCTGGGGCGACATCCCTGCGTGCGAGATATGATGCTCCCCCCGAAGTTCGCAACTATTCCACCGACGAGCAGCTCGATGGAGAGAGTTTTATGCTATCCGGATGGCCTTCTGGGTCATCGGTCCCCGCGACTTCTTCCCGCTTGACCGGAGTCGCCGAAGACCACCTGGATTCGGATGCAGAAGTTGACATGGTGGTCCGCAAAGCCAGCTCCCAGCACCCTGAAGCAGCCGCGGAATTTGTCAGTACGGACAATTCACAAAGTCTCGGTCAAGATGGCCCATCCACCATCCAGGCCCCCGCCCATGGCCAAAGTCGCGTGAGAAGTAAGACGACCTCATCAATCCCGCAAACCCCCAGTTCCTTCGCCAAGCTGGCCCAAGGCAAACTACGTCGCATGGAGTCGGATTCTTCTCCCACCATAACCCGGAGGCCATCATCCACGACCCCTGGTTCCCATTATGATATTGCGAACCTCACACCTTCCTCTAGCTTGACCGTCAGTCGCCAGCCCTTACACCATCCCAGGATATCCCAGCCTGCTTCCGATTCTACGCCAGAGAAACCGACGACCGGGCAAGTACCGAGCTCTCCGGGGCGCGTCAATAGCGCCCCAGTCAGACGTGAAGAGCCCTTAGAACATGGCACTCGGCCCAATGCTTGGAGGTCGCAAAGTGATACGGCTGCCGGGTTATCACCGACAAAGGGAGGAACAGACAAGGCGAGCGACGTTCGGAAGCGCATAGATGAATTGGAGGCGAAGATGAGAGGAGATGGAATGTAGTTTCGGGAAATTTTCATGCGACGGGAACGACGACCCCTGAATTTGAACCGCGAATCCATAACGTGTAGAATAGCAGGGAAATATCTTCCCACGTGCAACAGCAATGTCCGTTTTTTCATGCTATGGATTCCAGTAACCGAGGAACAGTCAACCACGTCCGACCCGACCAAACCAGCTACAAGCCCATACAATTTCTTCAACCTCGAGTGCGCGTTTCCTCTACCACCCTAACCGACAGCTCAGCCCGAACGCTTCGCGGGGGCTGCATTTGAGGCGTTTGTCTCAAAACTGGGATGGGCTATCGAGGGTGAGGTCGTTGTCGTCCCGCCTAACTACAATTAACGGTCGTTTACCAGACCAGCGTTCTAGGCGACGGAGCTGTTCCGTTTGTTTAGGTTCGGAATAGGCAGCCACTCATTGACACCGAGGGTCCCTTCCATGCCACCCCAGTCTCCGCTTCTTCGCATCATGTTTGAGCATGATGGTGCCTCGAGTGAACGGTACAGGTTTTCCGTGAACGTCCACAAGGCACTAGGACAGACTTTGCGAGTCGTAGGCTGGGCGACCCCGTGCTCGAGGGTGACTACCCTGAACGGCTCGACAGGGCTCGACTGTCTCGCGAGACTTTGACAGCCGGCAGGTAACAAGGCAGCAGTTGGAGAAGCCGTCGAGAGTTTTGCTCGCTACTTACCTCGGGGCCAGGTAGTTCAACCTCACCAACAGATGGTAACCATCTGGTTAACAACCGATGGTGCCTACCGGGCGGGGAGCATCTTTTTGACGCTCGCTCCGTCCCCCCCTGGTCCTTCCCGAACTTCGTCCACCACCCATTGTTTGTTTCGCCTCCTGCACCTCGTTTTTGCTTGCACAGTTTCCAATGGTCTTCCGCTGCGGGTGCGCGAGACGATTGAATTCATCATTACAGAAGCAATTTCCCACTGCCGGTGCTGCGTCCTCACCGCATACAGTACTGCCACTCGGCTACCTTGGCCTGTTTGATCTCCCCGTCCCCGGCGGAACGTTTTTGACTCGCTAACGCCGAGATCTGCCTGAACAACGCGGTGTGATCTCAGATGGAATGCACTCGGCCCGGTGCATCCCCCACCGACCATAAGTGGTGGCTCGAAACTTGACACCGACGGTTTCCCAGAAATCCATAAAAGGGTTGAGGTCCACCCCCTGCTTTCCTCAGCCGCTGTGCAGCTCGCCCCAGTTCCTCTCTCCCGCCTCCCAAACTTCAGGCCTGGCGCCGTTGTTATCCGTTCTTCCTCACGACACTCCATATCATCATGTTCTCCAAAGCTGCTCTCACCTTCCTCGTCGTCGGGGCACTCTCCGCCAACGCCTTGATCGTTCCGGTCCCCCGGTCCCCCGGTCCTGAGCCAGGGTGTGAGTTTTCCCGATCGTTCTCTATCACATCTTACCAAGATCTGACCTTGGTCTCCTTCGACAGCCCAAGAACTCGAGGCCTGGATGCTCAAGCGCGATCTTTCATACGAGCTGTTCTCGCGTGAGCCCAAGGACTGGGCCGAGTGGGCAGGATCCGCCCGTGACTACTACACGGCCAAGCGCGAACCTTCGCCAGGCGGCATGATCTCCAAGCCCGCCCCCGAGCCCAAGCCCGGGGATTTATCCACCTACGTTTCCTTCCCTAACTTCAAGCCCGACCCCCAGCCTTCCATATTATCCAAACTCTTCGGATCGAAACCGACGAAAACGTAGACAGAATACACGGTTCAATTGGTACGATATGTATACATGGATTTCACGCCCTCGAACGTTATTACCCGCCTTTCGTTCCCTCGTTGCGCCCGACAACTGTCTGTGATTCGGCGGGCCTCATGTTGAATTTTTTCAAGTTGATCCGCGCCTTTGCTCACGAACTTAATGTTACCTTGTTCGCGCTTCGATGCTTTGTCTTGAACCATCACCAGCTGAAATCCTGGTTACTAAGCCGGGTGGTACGGGTGCGGCTGATTACGTACCTCAAGGGAAGGTAGGTATGCTGGCATGAGGGGAAGATGGTGTGGATGGTCTGAAAGCGGACCTGCCCCCAGAGGCTGACAATACTGCAGAGGTGTATCCAACAGTGACGCTAACTTGGGAGAGGCTCTGGCTGATGTACATACAACAATGTGTTGATGGTGTGAATAGCATCCCAAAATGTGCAATCAGACGTACCTCACGGGGGGAGCAAAAAGGCGCATTAATAGATCTCCTGAGACACGAAACCGGACGCGATTGCATGGGAATAGCATGAGCACCTTGCAAATGAATCCTGGAATAAGTGGTCCAAAGGGTGGATTAACCACGCATTACAATCTGGCGCAATCGCGGTTTTTGTGATTTTACCCCCAAAAACAGAAGGGGTCAAAGATCGCGTGGAATTAAGCACAGACAGGCTCGCTCCAACTCGACTATAACAATAAGTAAGTCTATGAAATCGCCAGGTGATTACTTACAGTCCTTTGTTCATTTTCAGGCGCAAAGGACTGTGAACGGATTGAATGAAGTCATGATTCCGATCGTTTTTCAGGTCAAGCCTCCCCTTCGATCATGTCCCAATTCCCAGTCGAAATCTACCACCACATCTTGGCCCAGCTCCCACCACTCAGAGACGAAGATTCGTCTGTGTACACGCTCGTGAACTGCTCCGAGACCAATTCAATCCTACGATGGGTCTCGACTTCGGCTGCACTGTGGGAGCCACACTATCAAATTAGGTACAGACACAACGACGAACGGAAGGAGGCGGAACGGAAATCGAAGTTAGGATCCGACTGGAGGGCCCTGTACGTCGAAAGACGCCGACTGGAATCTCAGGCACTGGATACGATGAAGAACGTCATCCTGGGGAACACGGAATCATTTCTTCCAGTAGAGGGAAAGTCGGAGGAGGCGGAAGAGGAACACGATGAGCATCCACACCCATGGCTGCAGGTGGTTGGGAGGCTCATCGTGCAGCTTGGGATGGACATATTCGACGTACTGGACATTCTTCAGAGGACCGCGCCACGTAGGTTCAAGGGTGCACCGGAGGAAGCGGAACTGGCGTACGAACATTCCACATCACCCTGGAAGAGCTGGGCGATATATCTGAGGGGCCTCGTTCTTCGCCACGACGCCCTCAGCAGGTGGATCTACATGAGGGTCGATCCTGAGGAGACGACGTTCGAAAGAGCACTTGCTGGGTTGTCAGCGTTTTACGGAGTTTCGTACGTCGAAGTGGGTAGAACGGTATTTTTTGTAAGCTGGTCCTGAACTTTGTTGGTTCAGATATCGGACGTTCTGGACTCGCTGGCATCAGAATGTCGGATTCACTTGGTGTCACTTGGCGTTCCCCTCCCAGAGAATCCTACGGAGTCAAACCCGGATCATGTGGTGGGGGTCTGTGAGCAGATATGCGCATTCATGAGAAGCAAGGGTTTCGGACCCTGTCGTATGAAAACATTCCACCCTCTTTCGGGAGGCTGAACGGGAGTCTCTGACACAAAGCCTTGAACTCGCAGGTTCCCTTGTTCCTCCTGAGGACCTCTTCCCTCACCGGTTTATTACCGACCAGGCAGCAAGAACGAACATACCAATGGCGTCCGTATACGTGTTTGTTTCGATTTGCAGGAGGTTCAATATCGCCGCGTCAGCCACCGACTTCCCCTCTCGAGTACTCGCTCACGTCGCACCTGGAGGGGATTTACCAGACTTTTGGGTGGACGTGTTCAATTCCGAAACGCGTCCTATACTTCAACGCGATGACGTTTATAATATTTGGAACCGAATTTTGGCCTTTCCAGGCTCGTTTGACCAGTTCACGCAACCCTGTACGCCGGAATCTTCGCTCATCCGACAGGCGAACAACATTATGGCATTGATTCGACACGGACGGGTGGCGTCCCCGGAACCGCGAGCGTCCACGATCTACCCCGTCGCGAGCGTTCTGTGCTTCTTGGACACAATGCAATGGCCAACAGAGTTCGGAGTCGTCCCGGACATCGATCTCGAAGCAATTCTTGGTGACGTGGTAGCTCCACGCATACTCCCTGAAAACAGGTTCCATACGATCTTGAAAACCTGGACGAGGTGGGAAGGGTTATCATATTTTGTGTGTAGGAGGGAGTCTCCACTTACCGAGGCGGTGTTACCGAAGTACTTTGTGGGCATGGTTATGCGTTCGGACGACTTCATTTCGGCGTGTGTCATTGATTGGATCGTGAGTTGACCCACACCTCTGATGTACACCTCTCGTTATCTCACCCGCCTGGCAGGCACCCTTAGCCGGCCAGACGGACATCCTGTACAAACTTCATATTCCGATGGAAGGAGACCCATGCGGGGAGATCGGTAGGTTTTGGTTCCCTCCCACCCCACACGCAGCACGGAACTTAGTGAGAAATTCCAGCATACCGGCTCGAATCCCAACTCTACCCGGTTTACTCAACTAGCGCGCTTAATCAAGCCCGCAACGCCCCATGGCTCGGGTTACACTTTTCCGGGGTAGAGACGAATAGTGAAGGGTTAATAAGGTTTGTAATGAACCCCACCCTTCGCCAACGCTATCCGGAGGATAATGAATTCGGGAGGAAATGGTTGATAGAGGGCCGGAGGATAGAGTAGCCCGATGAGCACAGGCTTTCGTATTCACGTTCACACGGATATAACGTATACACGGACGACATAACGTATCACACTCCTGTAAGTACAGCTGTAACTAACCTTTCGCCTCACGACTTACGACCCGACAGGGAGAGGGGTGTCACGTACACGTGGTTAGATTAATTTGGTCGGGGGGTGGTTGGGGTTTCACTCGCACCAGCCCCTTCGGATTGGAGCAACTCGTCCACGACGTTTGCGACAATAGCATCATCACTCCCCTCTTCGACGGTCTGACCATCGGGGATGTGAACGCTGACCCTATTTGCGACCTTGGCACCCTCAAAACCCATCTGGAAAGGGGAACGGTTATTTCCGGGATGGAAATTGTAAGGGGTAAAACGACGTACGTCAGAAAGCTTGCGAACGACGCGAGCACGGCGAACTTCAATGGTCGCCGTGTGGTTGGTAGATCCGGACGCGTCGCGACCATGGCGGGGACCACGGATCGTACCGCCGCTGATAGTGTGATGACGGCGTGGGACGCTGACCATCTCAAGGGAAGGGAAATGTCCCCTGCCTTGGCTAATGAGAAGCGCGTCGTTCTGTGTCTCCGGGCCTGCGGCGGAATTGACATCGACGTTGATTGACGCAACATTGGTGGCAGCCTCGGCAACATCACTGGAGGAAGAAAGGTCAGTCGGCCGCCCGCCCAAGCATGGAAGGCGAAGGAAATCCACATACGCATCCGCTGTGTTGGACCTCTGCCTTTCCATTCGCTTGGCCTGTTTCTCGGCCCGGTACAGAGACTTCTGGGCCTTGTATTCGGCTTTAGCGGCAAGAAGCCTCGCCTTCCTCTCCTCGGGTGAAACCTTTTGGCTGAGCCCGTACAAGGATACATCGGCCTCCAGATCGTCAGCACTTTCACCGGAGCTATCCGAGTGAGAGTCTTCTCGGTCGGGGCGACGATCGCGTTGGCGGCGGAATCCATGATGTCCATGACGACCGTGTCCCCATTGGAACGGGCCGCCTCGTCCACGTCCGGATCCTGGGCCGAAGCCCCGATCGCGGAAGGGGAATCCGGCGTGCACGAGCGGCATTGGTGGCATAGGCGGATGGGGTGGGAACGCAGGGAACAATCCAGAGGGTGGAGGTGGAGGGAAGGGTCCGTGATGGGGAGGAGGACCAGGAGGGAAGGGCCTATGAGGTGGGGGACCAGGGGGGAAGGGCCTGTGGGGCGGAGGTGGAGGTGGAGGGCGATGTGGCCAGGATCCAGGGACGTGATCACCACCGTCACCCTCTTGCGGGGGAGCCATCTGGGTGAAGGAACGAACAATGTTCCCAATGGCCTCGGCGATCTGCCGGGACGCATAACTCTCCGCGGGGCCGGAGCCAGTCCCAGAAGCGTTGATGTTGGTCTGGATGTCGGAAGCAGAACGACGAACTTCCTCCGCAGCGCGGCTGAGCTGATCACGATGCGCAGCCCAGTAGTGTCCGTTTCCAATGTTTTGCATGATGTTCCTCATGGCGGTGGTGAGTTGAGGGTTCTGCGAGAACATGGCACTCATCATGCCGAGGAATGCAGCAACGTCGCCAGTAAGAGTGGGAATGGGCCCAGCGGTGGGAGGGTCGAGGTCCGCGAGAGGAGGATCCGGGGCATCGTGGGTGGAAGAGGTATTGGAAGGCGGAACTTCTCGGATGTTGATAGTACTGTCGGTGGAGAGGGGGGCACCGTGGTCGAAAACATCGTAGACATGAACAGGAGGTTTCTCTGGAGTGTCATTGGCGAGGACGGAATCGGTAGACGAGGTAGAGTCGGGGTCGCGAGCCTTGCCTTTATTCATCAACGTCGGCGTGGCGGTCCTAGAATTCAGGGTGGGGGTATCCCTGGTCATGCTGGTGCGGATACTGGAGTGTCCGCCCATCTGCGCGAACTGGAGTTCGTTCCCAGATCCGGAACTAATCTCGCCACTGTAGAAGGGGTTGAATCCAGGAATCCTCTGCCAATCGTCCTCCACGGTCTCCTGGTGGAACGGGACGGTCCCAAACGTATTGTTGGATGGGGTTTCGCGGAGCCTATGAGAGATCGAAGGAGTATCCGGGAGTGGCTTATCTTCGAAGCTCCGGATGACACTGAGGTCTACAACAGAGAGGCGTCGAAGCGAGGGGTTCGAATCGGCTCTGTAGTAGTCTTCTAGCTCCTCTTGGGAACTGAGAGTAACTTCGTCGCCATCGGCGTCGTAATAGGATACAGCGACGTGCTCGACAGGGATGCTGTACAAGGACTCAAGTTTCGCCGCTATTTCGACCCACGACGGAGACTGAGTGAAAGCGACACGACGGGTGATACCGTCTTTGTTGAACTTGAACTGGGCGGGGGAGGACATGGTTGCGGTTAGATAACAAGAGGTGGATCTCCTCCAAACGCATATATATGGAACCCAAGCGACTGCGGAATCCGCAGATGGGAGTCGTTCACGTGACGAATTTCAATTTGATCCCAGCCACACTTTTCTGCGGGCGAGGTGTAGGCTCCGTACATGCATGCGTATTTACTCCGTCGACTCGCTGCGCAGTTATAAAAGCACGCCGCGCCGAGCACCGATACTGAAGGATGGATTAGGCGTAGATACCGAGACGGGGATCAATCTCGGCGGGGTTATTCATCTAGGGTCCAGAAATCCATAGTTAATTGCTTTGGACCAAACGAATAACGCCACCCTTACCCTCAGGTTCAGGTTCAGGTCACTGATGTGTTCGACATCTTCGGCAGTCAGTTGGACGTCCGCAGCCTTCAGGTTCTCGACCAATCGGCTGAGTTCGGTGCTCTTGGGGATGACTGCGAGTTTTCGCGCCAGTGCCCAAGCCAGGAGGACCTGTCCTCGAGCTACATGAATCACATTCATCAGAGTGTTCCAGGCCCGATGATTCCGCAGCCTACTTTTCGAATGCGCCTTGGCGATACCAGTTATCACGTCATGCTCGAAAAGACTGGCCGCGCCGTGGTCCATCGAAAGTTTGATATAGCTCTGTCCGAAAACTATCAATGACAAGCTGCGAGCCGGAGGGTGTACGTTGACTCACGGCAGGTCCGAAGCTAGAGTACGCAGTCACGGCAATTCCGTGAAGGTGAGCAAGGTTGATCAATGGCTCCTGAGTGTGATACGGGTGGATCTCCACCTGGAGAACCTGAGGTGGGATCTTCGCATAGCGAAGAACATCGAGGAGGAGTGAGCCCTGAACATTGCTCAGACCAATGTTCTTCACGAGGGCCTCGTCGACGAGTTCCTCCATTGCGTGCCAAGTCTCATGCAACGGGGTGTTCTCTGCCGGAGGGGATGAGAAACGGCCGGCGCCGTAAGCCGAGTGTGCTTACGAAGGTGGACTTTGCCATCATCGCCCAACCACTCAGGTGGGTAACGGTGACTAGGATCGACATACGCAAGAGAGATGGGGAAGTGAACGTGGTAGAGATCGAAGTAGTCAAGACCCCAGTCCCCGAGTTGTTTCTTTGCCAACGCCTTGACCTATACCTCGAAACGGTGTTCAGTCAGAGAACATTGGGTCGGGCAAAAGCCCCACATGATCATGGGCATGGAATGTGTTCCAGAGCTAAAGATTAATATGGCTCAGATCGGGACTCTGGGCCGAGGTGGGAGCGTACGTACCTTGGAGGTGATGACTACATGGGCCGGGGAGTTTTATCAGCAGTCCAATTCTGAAGTTAGAAATCCAGAGGACATACAAAGCTCTTCGCGCTTCACAAGGCCGTCTGCGATGGCACGGCGAACACCCTCTCCGGCCTCCTTCTCGTTACCGTAGTCGCCAGCACCGTCAAGGAGACGGTAACCAACTTGTATGGCATTGTAAACCACCTCCAAGGCAACGTCAACGAGCGATCTCAAAAAACGACCACCCATGCCTCACATCTGCGCAAGTGTCCCTTGGGACCTGGAGCGCGGATCAGAACGCGATCGATGTGTTCAATCAACCCCAGCCACCGCGCACCTGCCACAGGCCAAGACTTCACATCCGTAGATCAGCAACGGTGGAACTGATAAATTCCATTCTGGGGAACGTACCCAACAGTTGGCATCTGGGAGCGGGGTGACCTATCAGTGCTGGAATGGGAGATCATGCGAACACTCGTGCCTTTGCGTTCGTTCTGCTCAAGACGAGAAAGGACATGATGATGAGAGTACAAGGTCAAGGGACTAGGGATGTTTCCGGCGGTGACCTAACGGCTTGAAATCAAAGCGTGTTTCTCTGCAATGACCCGTCTTCAAAACACAACATCTCCAACAAGTCTCAACGTGCGACGTAAAGTCGTTCAGTCCCTGTAATGTAGCTGGAGGTGTGGGAATACTGGAGAGACGGTCATCAGCCAGTGGACCCATCGCCGAAGAAAGTTGATGGGAGGCCACGTGCGGTGGAAACATCCGTTCCTTCCCTCTTGGTCCGATCCCTCCAGCGAACCCGGCTGCTCTCATATGTCATCCTGGTAAAGTTCATTCTTCGCCTCTCGCGCGCCATTCACAGTTCCTGAACTCGCCTCTCTCTCTCGTTTTTCCTCCGCAGAGGGTCGTCTACCGTGCACAGTTGGTTGGATGTCCTGCTTAGTGACACGTCCCCTTCCGAGCCTCAGAACAGGACGCGTGAGCCTGCTAATCACTCAGTGAACTGTGCGCGTCTCCTTTCTCTCCAAATATGTCGCGTACACTTCTAATTTGTTTCTTAGAATCCTGACCCAAACTTCGTCGGATGCGGTTTCACGTCCTGCATTCTCCGCTTGGGACTCTACTCGCATACCACCTTCGTCGAACCCTCCCTTCAAAACATGCCGTGTCCCTCATTTACAACCATAGAGATGTGGTGCAGAAACAAATTACCCCTAATAACGCCGTCCGCCTCGAACACTCCGGTGTGATCATGTCCGTTCCCAACATCGATTTCGAACTCCACGGTCGCAGTCGTCGTTCGCCCAGCGAGGGATCTTCTGGAACATCCACTGTCGTTGGTACCGAGGCCACGCCTTCAGAATCCAAACCTATAGAATCATTGATAGTCGCCGTCCCCCCCTCCGCCACACGATCTACGCTCAACTCATTAATACACCGACTCTCGCCACAGAGCACCATCGTCCTCATGCAGACCGGCCTCGGAGTCTACGAGGAACTGGTCACGAAACTATTCCCAAACCCGGCTCGTCGACCCCACTTTATTATTGGCAGCCCCCGACATTACGCGTGGTTGAAGTATCCCAACCACGTTGTCCACAACCTCGCCGGATCCATCGACTTTTCCATCGTGCCTGACCCCCACGGTCGCGACTTTGAGGCAATCCTCCGTTCCTCCGATATATCTTCGCTCGACCGAGGGCTGCGGCTTACCGACATCGCAAACAAAGACAAGGACCCACAATTTGCGGAATACGCGTCTTTGCGGAACACGGTCGCGGTTTTGTCGAGGTTGGACGCGCTAAACGTGTCATGGTTGCCGATGGGGGAAGGGGAGATCGTGTTTCGACGCGATTTGGTGGTGCGGGCAGTGACCGATGCGCTCGCGGTGACGCTTGGGATGCCGAACGGCGAATTATTGTCCACGGACTCCTCGAGGAAACTCGCTGAAGCACTGATTAGGGAGATCTCCGGCGCTTTTCGGAGGCAATGGTACACAGAGCTCCGTTCACACCTCCCAGAGCCCGACGACCGGTTACCGCCGATGCCATTGTTACCAAAAGGGTTGGGCAGGAAGGCATTGATGGGAGATCTTGTGAGACACTTGTTGGTGACGAAGGAGTACAACGCGCCAATGCTCAGTGACATTCAGATAGGAACTCCGACCCAACTGCGGTATGGGTTGGGGTACCTGTTTGGGATCGGGCGGACGTATGGGTTTCCCATGCCCACGACTTCCGCCCTTTACCGGACGATTAGAGCCCGAGAGTCCATAGGTCGACCCATATGTAAAAGCCTAAAAGAGAGGATCTAACCGAATTTCGAGTGAGACTCCGTCCGTGCGGTGCTTGTTGCCCTCGCAGTGTGTCATGGGCGGAGATCTACTTCCGACTAAGGCTACCGAAGGGCGGCAAATGCCTAACCCAACCTTGGCGACAAGCTGCACGGCGAACTGGACGCGAAGAACGAGATCTGTCGACGGTCGGAAACTTCTTCCCGTTTTAGGAGTTGCCGGTTGTGAAGAGTGGAAAGGGAGTTTCCAAACGAGCTGTCAGCGGGGCGGGAGCGGAATCGACGACGTTCCGACCGACGTCAACGTCGTTGACCCCGATCGACTTGTACCATTCCGTGGCTGAAACGAGTACGGAAGGGGCTTCTATTATCCAGTGGGTACGGAGCGGTATATACACGGAACTACGATTACGGTGACGGTATGGTACGTGAGGCGGAGGGTAGTTACACAACCGGGAATAATAAGGATAAGGTATGTAAAAGGAATAGCGAATTCTCTAGGATAGAGAGAGGATAGAACGAAAATCTAAGAGTGGAAATAGTGAGGGAGGGTTCGAGAGCAAACACAGAAACGGGTGCTATATACTACTGATACAATGGTTGTCGAAGGGATACCCAATAGCCACGAGAGTATATATTAATGAGATACGGAAAGCAGGTGTGGAAGCAGAGATGGTTGCTACAGCAAGATTAGACAAGTGATGCATGAAAAACGTCCAAGAGTGCGTTGTGCGCGTGCGCATCATGGTCCACCAGGGAGAGAGAGTTATGCGGTATGGATTGCCGGCCGAGGGAGAAAGAGATCACATTATTCTTTTTGGTGGGGGTGGACTCAGAAATGCTGTGAGAACGCCTCAGGGTTGAGATACGACGAGATTTGGCATGCGCCTTTTTTCGCTGCGAGGGTAATATGGCTGTGAATTCCAGATCTCGAATCGAGTTCTCGATGAGGGCTGTGTGGGGAAATGAAATCAGAGATCGTGTCCAAAATGAGGCGAATTCTGTGCAGAAGGGAAGACTCACAATAATAACCGAACATCATCGTAATAGCTGCTTCCGACGAACTGTGAGACCACCCGGGCCACATGAGCGTCGCTCTCCGAAAAGCGGGCGGCGGGGATGTAGATCTTTGGAATGGGGGATGCGCTGCCGATCGCCATCTCGTAGTAGAACAGGAAACCGGTGGGGCCATTGTTGGATCGCTTGTGTTTTACCGGAGTCTCATCTGAGATGCGGCCAAAGAGGGCGCGCCAGAGATCTCGGAGCGTGGCGATAGTGGCGTCGATGGCGGGACCCTCGAGTTGACCGCCGAGAGTGAGCATGTCGCAGAGGGCGGAAAGGTTGGTGGCCTGAGTTCGGACGTAGACCTTGAATCGGTTGTTGGCGTCAGATACACAGTCGACGGCCACGATCGTGGGCTGGACGTTGAACTCGGCGGGGAGAGTGGCGAAATATGATGTGGCTTTCGACCATGGGAAGGCCATGCCAAGATCGTTGATCGTGGAGGTGACGAGGTCCATGACTGGAACACCGGTCATCTGAGACCGGACGTGTGGGAGAAAGTAGGCCTTCAAACCCATCCCATCTCGGCCAAGGTCGATGCCTGTGAACGATTGGACGTTAGCGTGAACCCTGAATACAATCTGCGAACGCGCTTACCGATGAAGAACTGAGACATCCGCTGAAGGTCTTGCGGTAATGACCGAGTTGGGTGAAGAAGCGATTGGGTACATTTTCGGGACCAGGAGATGTCAAACCCTTGACACCGGCCGGCGACAGAGAGGTGTTGGAGGAGGGAGAGGTTTTGTGGGGTGGAAATTGGAGAGCCGTCGGAAGCGGTGAGGGTCTCGATAGCGTACTGGACGGATGTTTCGCCAGTCGATTTGAACACCCAAGCGATCTCGGCGGGCGTGTGGTCGTCGCACATGAAGGAGACGGGAGTCGAAGAGGTGGATACGAATTCGTCGGGGGTTGGACCGAGTAGGGGGGCGATGGTAGACTTGAAGAATTCATCGTAGCCAGCCTTTGTCTCTTCCGAGTAGGATGATCGGGCGAGTAGCGTGGAGAGGACGCGGCCAATCACGCGCCACCAGTACTTGTTCCGCTTCGACAAGTCGGGCGTCTGTTGGCGAAAGGGTATTGAGTTCGCCGAGCGCCCTGTAGAGAGAATGAGGAAGCATACCATGTTCGAATTAGAGTCTTGGGGCGACGGGGGGGAGAGGATGCGGGCCATTAGGGATTATATACTGTTTGGGGCCACGGTCTGCGGTCAGCACGGGGGGGGAGGGGAGGGTGCGTGGAAGGCAACTAACGGAGAAGCAAAGGAAAACGGGAAACGGAAAGAGGAGGAGGAAGGGATGAAACCCGGGGATGAGTGAGGGGAGGAGGATGAGTACGACGGCCTGGGTTTTATATCATTGCGGCAACTCTAAATAAAACCAGACAATCCAGTGCGGGTGGGAAAGGCATGAGGAGCTCGGACGGGAGACGGAAGAGGCGCGGGCGGAAAAAAGCTTCGAGATTATTGACACCGCCTGTTTTCAGCCGAGTTGGTTTCCCTGCTCTGGCTGGTGTCCCTTGATACAGGAAGCTATTTCATACGAGCGTCGTTCTTCCTCCCCCCATTCTCCTAACCTTTCCAATTCGCCCATCATCCTCATCATGATCAAAAAACCATCACTCGAAAGACGTTTCGGCCAAGAACCAAATATTTTTTATTTCTCCGCCCGCAGACGCCGCTCTCTCGGGTTCTCCTTTTCCTGCGCTCGCCGCCTCCCCTTGACTCAGCCCGGCCAACTCCGTCTGCTTTTCATGTCTCACATCGCCTCTGGCCAACTCTATTTCTCCCTCACTGCCCGTTTAATATACACTTGCTCACAAATTCTGCTTAATTAAGCGCGATATTGCCTCATAACCTGCCAAAAACATGAATCACCATATTCGTCAACGCCGAAAATGGCTCATCTCATTGTTTCCCAGAAAACTCATACCTTGTTTCTTCATTTGACGTCTCCTTCGCTTGCCGCTCTTCGCTGCGATCC
>Ga0307509_10003798_pt1 | contig 22397 bp, 21 predicted proteins | sample 10_EM_MG_FD_202245 | JGI IMG/M metagenome (GOLD analysis project Ga0307509, IMG submission 202245) | Populus trichocarpa ectomycorrhiza microbial communities from riparian zone in the Pacific Northwest, United States - 10_EM | ecosystem: Host-associated > Plants > Roots > Unclassified | place... | reverse complement strand
CCCAATTTGTCCTTCAACTATTATCCTTCTAGCTACCGGTCCCTTGAAGCCTCCCTTAGCACCAGCGCTAGCAGGTCTATCGCCGGTCCTATTGTATTTTCGTTAGACAGGAATAAACCTGTTACAGCTTTGGTTTGGTCTTGTCCCTCCGACCATTGCTCACTCGGGACTTTCGTCGTTTCCCGACTCTTCCTCGGTTCCTGTTTCGACCTCCATTTCTCGAGCTTTGGCTGCTGGCCTCCATTGCTTCTTGTTGTCGGTTTTTGCTTCCCAGGTTGCACCTTCTTTATTGTTTGCTTGGCTTCGGCATGGCGCCTCTCTGTGTCCTGGTTTGGCACATGTGAGGCATAGATTTGCCCTCATTCTTCGTTGGTATTCCTTGGCTGAGATGTTGAATCCTGGTCTTCTTCTGGTAGCGTCTAATTCCATCGGATCGCCTCGATTTTCGCTAACTGGCGTAGGTCTGAACGTTCCATTGACGGTTCGTGGTGTTGTGTCGAACTTCCCCGTTGGTCTTCCTTCTCTGATGTGGTCCATCATGCTGTGTTTGTTCTCTTTTGCAATTGCCCATCTGGTGATAGCCAAGGTTGTGTTGAGGTTGTCTGTTTCGCCTGCTTCCCAGGCGTCTTGTAGTTTCTTTAACATTCCTCCTAATAGGAGTCTAGTCAAGGTTCCTTCGTCGTACTCGGTCTCCGCCGCTATCATCCTGAATTCGTTGGCATATTCGGTCATCGTTCTTCCGCTCTGGGGGATGCCTGTGATCTTGTTTCAGGCGGTTTCCTTGGCATCCACGTCTCCAAAGTGTAGTTTGAGCGTTTCCACGAATTGCCGCCATGTTTCCCAGTTTTCTTCGGGTCATCCTTCGACGTAGGGGACCAGCCATTGTCCGGCCGCTCCCCTTAGGAGTGATTTGGTGTTTGTTATTTTTTTGTGGTGTTGATCTTCGTTCCAGCCCAAGGCGTCGACGTAGATTCCTGGCTGGACCAGCAATATTCTCAATTTTGTTCTTTCTCCCTCGAAGTGGGATGGTTGTTGGACTCGAGGGCGTTGTTCTGTTCGTGTAGTTATTTGAGCTACCAACTCCGCAAGTTGATCGCCTGTCAACCCTACTAGCGGATTCGGCGCTGGCGCCGATACTGGTCCTGGAGCCGTACTCATCCTTCTGGCTTTTGGGATAGTTGGCGAGAGTGTTCCTTCAGGCGATTCTTCTTCTGGTTTAACAGGACTTGCTGTTCTTTGAGATCCCCCGTGGGATAATGCGGTGTTAAGCGCTTCTTCTAGTGCTGATCCTAGGTCGAGTGGTCCTTCGTCTGCCGGGTCAAGCTCGATTGGTGACGCAAATCCTTGTGTGGCTGATTCGTTCTCTGTAGGATCGATATCCGTGGTGTCGTTGGCTGTTGCGAAGAGACGCAACCAAATGTGACAATCCTATTGTTGAGCGTATGTGCAACAGGCAACGACTATCGTCTCCTGCTTAGGCGAATCTGTTTTTCTTGCACCAATAGGTAGGGAAGTACTGTCTCTTTAGATAGTACGGAACTGGCTTGCTTGTCCAGAGTTATTCGTGAGAGGTAATATCACTTCAGGTAGTAAGATGGGTGGATTGTCGTGCTTGATAGCCCTATCACAATAGTTCTATGTTCGGGCGGCCCGTCGAGACTATCACAATAGTCTCCGGGTTCGTAGAGCGTAGGCTCTCGTAGAGGAGGAGTGTGTATAAAGAGAGTAGAGCGTAATTCGTATTGCAATATCTTAAGTATAGAAAAGTACTTAGATGGTTGCGTGAAGATCCTATCCCTTGGTCGGAACCAAGCTCCTTTTATAGGCATCATCCCACAACCCTAATCCTACTAACTCGTAACATAGCCCCCATGACTCATAATTAGTCATGGTGCGAAATCCATCAGCTGATTCTTACAAATCAGCTGCGCACCTTCTCTTTCCTCGATCCAAACCAATAACCTCGATCTTGAACTCAAATGAGTCGCATGCCTGAAACCCATGACTCGTAATCTGAGTCATGTGCGAAATCATTACATCGAATGACGTCACGATCGTGACGTCATGAAACTATTAACCAATCATAATCAACCAATGACTCACAAGTGCGCAGTCATGTGAAAGCTATGAGTCAAATGACGTCATAGTGCAAAACCCTTAACATACCTTATGACTAATAAGTATTAGACATGCGAAATCTCCCTTGCTTAGTCACGATTTGTGACAGGCTTGGGCCTCTGGTTTTGGGGTTTGATTTGAGCTTATGGCTTGGGCGTATGATTTGGCCATATGGCACCAGCGAATGCATAAGGGTTATAAATTGGGCATATGATTTGAACCTGTGAATAAAGTGTATGAATTGGGCTTATGATTAGGCGTAAGGCCTGCAGGGACAACATATGTTACTAGACTAGGCAACTCTGACGTCCAATCGGTGTTGTGAATTATTCCGGTTCATATTGTATGAATCATTCCATGCAAATAAATGCCCCTATATACTTTGAGGTATGTGGTTTTTTGTCTATGCTTACACAATTACTCAATCATGTATCAACAGAGCAATGTTAGAGAGGGGAATATACGAAAAACGCGGGGCCCCAGGCGGAGAACGTTCATTGATGGGAGGCTGTTCCGGGCATTGACCGGGGTTGGGCGGGGAATTGGGGCTGGGGTCAGGCGGCTTCAGGGCCCCGGAAGCCCGTAATAAACACTAAGCATGGGTGCTCAGGCAGGCTTCAAGAGACCGGTTGCTAGAAGGATAATAGTTGAAGGATAAATCGGACTCCGGGATCCAGGTTAAACCAAGTGTATTCTTAGACTAAAGGTCTGTCGAACTCCGCGGTCTCCTGCTAGCCTGGAGACTGGTTCAAATACAAAAACCAAGAGCGATTGCCTTCCTGCAATCACTATCATTTTGAGTAGCTACCCACATACCGGAATCCTGTAATCCTGCAAGACCAAAGAAAGAAACAAACAATACGCCGCCTTTGCCTGTGTTACATGACTATTCCATACCTGAAATCCTAAATATCAACTTCCAGCAAAGCAAACTAAAGGTAGCAATACCATAGCATAGCCTATCTGACTCAGAGAAAGTGGTGTAGCTGAAATCAAATCAAATAAACCAAATATAAATCAACTAAACATAGGAGATCCTGCACTGCCCGCTCCTGTGTACCAGTACTGGAACATGCACACCTGGTACACATAGCACAACGATTGCCCTTCCAAACACCTATAACAAATAATTGCTATTTAATAATATGAGAAAAAAACAGTTCAAAAATTGCTGTTAAACCACTTATTATTAGATTTTGTAATTCCACTTTGTTATTACCTCAAAATTTAATGTAAATAAAACTTGATCTTCTTCAGTGTGAATTTAGATGGGATCTTGTTTGGATAACCAGGCTGAGAGTGCTTATTTTATTATTATAATATTATAATATTATTATTATCATGATATCATGGTTATAGAACCATTAATTAGGCTATGAAACTGATTAGCTGAGAGTACTACTAAAAGGGTTTCTCCATAGCGACGCACAGTTTTCTCCAAAGCAACGAACGGTTGACTGGTGAGAAACTGCCCAAAATTGACAACAACCCTTCCTCCAAATTCATCTGTTTCCCAACGGAACGGTTGCACCTCCTTCCATTCCTACCTAACACGCTCTAAGTGTCAGACTCTTTGCATAATTCTCTATATAGCCATTGCCCATCCTCTTACTCCATATGCCTTTTTCAATACCTTTTGGAGCCTCCTTTGTGACTACTTGTACCAATAATATTTTTGACCCTGCAGTCTGGAACATGGTAGGTTGTACACAGATAATTAACTCACGCTCAAAGCCTGTGGCGTTTTCAGCCATGGCATTGCGGAATTGTATACAATCGTGACTCGAAGTGGTTATGGTGCTATTCAACACCATCTTGTCATTTAAAAGATGTTTATCTAAGATAAATATTAAAGAACTTGAAGTAGTGCCAGTGGGGGAAAGGAGTGGGTTATTAGATAATTGAGATGATAAGAGAGATTTGAGTTGAATGATGGATGGTTAATGTTGAAATTTCTCGGTATATTTCCTATGTATATTCAACACCCTACTGTGTATTCTGTTACTTAGTTTCTGTTTTGGCTCTGTCTGTCCACCCCTTACATTACTACAGCTAAGATATATATTATTGTGGTTGATTGTTTATTTCAGGATAATATCTGTGGATTTAACATGTGCTTTTTAATCAAGTGTTTATGATTTTAGGGTTGTTTATGCTTCTCTTATGCACAATTCTTGGTGATCATATTTCTAATAATCACTCCACACACTTATATTTTCATGCACATTATTTGAAATTTACTTGGCTAGATTTCAGAGTCAAACATGTTCGCACTTATATTTCTTACATTGTTGTCCCTATGTTTCTCTTGCACATATGGACGTGTCGGTTTCTATAAATAAGGTGCTACTGCCAACCTAGCATAGAAGACTTAAGAACCGGAACTCATACCAATCCCCTCTTCATCTCCTTGCCATGTCTGCCTCGCAACCCCTCTCCTACATACCAAGTATTATCCACATAGAATAGATTGTGCCGCATTCACATTATTGAACAATATGCACTGTTTACACATTTGAGTATGCCAAAGCCGGTCATTCACCCTTAGTTCCACTTTTCTACTTTCCAAGTTAGACCCACCCGCATTTGAATTTTCCCTCATGTCACTGCCCAATCAGTCAACTGCTTATGCAATTCTCAGGCTGTTCTCACTTGTTTTCTCTTGTCTTCCATATTGTTTCCTTATTTCCTTTCCTACTGCAGATATATGTTGCTGTTTCACTGTATAAATTGTAGGCCTTCCTGGCCCTCTGAGAATGAACGAAGTTCCTCAGCATCTCTCGCACGTACATGTTTCCGGTATACGGCTTGACAGTTGAACCGTTTTTCAATAGAAGATATCTGCAGGCTTTCGAGCGATAACGTGTGATTATGAAACCCAACGCCAAGATTAAGGCCAGTTGAAAACCGTGATATGCTGCTCGGCATTGACAAAATTCAGAATCGAGATGTGCCCAATTCGCATGCGGAGGTCTTGTATAGAAGAAGACGAGACAAGTATATCAAAGACAGATGTATAATTCAGTGACCTAGCCCTCCAACAATCGTCCCCAGATGGGATCTTTAAATACAAAAAACCATTGGACTACATTGATAGGTCTTCAAAATATTCGCACACCATCTCCAGCAGTTATCACGCAATCCCTATTCCTTTCATTCAGCGCATTGCTTTCCATACTTTTACCTGCTCTCCGCACCACTCACCGTGTCCTTATGACCACGGTCATTCCTCCGATTTCTTTCTAGCATATTCTATTTTGTGTACTTGGGTGTCAATGGGAGAGATGTCCGATGGCCAGCCACGGCCAAAGCGCCGGCGATTCAACAACAGGCATGCCCTCATAATAGTTCCTTTGTTATTCGGATAGCTTCTGGGAACGCTCTTTGGCTTCAGGTATGGGTTTGTGTTTCGGGGGGGCATTTCGAATGCAGGAATCCATGAGGGCATTAGAACCTCGCAGCCGCCGGGAAAGCGGTGAGAAAAGCCGGAACTCTGTAAGGACAGCGTGCAAGAACTAGAAGCCTGGAGGCTAAGGGCGACAGGGTTTGTTTTCCTCAACTGTTAACCCGGGAGTGAGTAAGGGGAAAGGAAGACCTATCTGAAATAGAATGCGCATCCGGAGTGGCTCATAGTTGGACAGCAAGTCTGTGTGGTCGATATATACTCCTGTTGTTGCAGTTATCTAGCTGCCTTTGAGAGTGTTGTCATTGATTGGAGTGAGATTCCTTGCTCCTAGGTGTGTGATCGTGTTTTTCTTGTAAGAGTTCTTGGGGTTTTGTGGTCGCCTCCCACCCAGTTGTTGACCGTTTGATACATGTCTGAAAAGGTTCTGTTGAACGCGATGCGTCCTCCAAGGGACTGTGGTGGTATCAGAATGAGTGATAAGGGAAACAGCAAAGTTCTTTGTGTGGCCCAAGCCTTAATATCAAGCCAATATCTTCAGGTATCTTCAGATGACTGTGAGTATCTCCAGATACCAACCGGTATCTGCGGATATCCGCAGATATGTTCAGACATCTGTCTGTATTTTCAGATATCTGCCGGTATCTCCAGGTATCTACGGAGATCTTCCGATATCTGCAGATGTTAGCCACCGTTAACAAAATATTGACTAGTCACATGGAGTATACCGGGAGCCTGCCGGAACCACCAGGCACCCATGAAACCTGGCCTACAAAGCCCAAGATAGTCTCACTTTGGCTTAGCCTGGTCGGGCTGTAAGCCGGCCGGCTACTCTATCTGCAGCTTGCCGCCTGCGCTGGTATCCTCCAGCTCCAATACTAACTCTGCTAGTACTACCTAGCTTTACTAAGAAAAAAGCTATGTATACAAGACAATAAATAGAGAGAGGAGCAACAGCTGCCTTCCAAAGGTAAAAGAAACAATTGTTTATTTACTTTTATTTTCTATTCTTACTTTTATATAATATTATTTATATATTATTTTTATTTTTATTTTTACTTTTTCATATTTCTTTCTTTACCAACCCCCGTCCCATTCGCTTCTGCTACCCGCCGATCGCCAACCTTTAAGGTCTAGAGTCGGATTCTACCACCTCGTAGCAGGATTGTTAAACCCCACAGCCCTATTTATGAGGGCCAAGTTCTTCAATCTCCCAGTTCCCATAGGCCAGGATTTTTTAATTCTCCTTCCCTACATGACGGATTGTTCAATAATAACTGATTGTCAGCATGGATTGAACTCCTGGGCTCCCGCTAATTGCGCAGGAGTGTTAACCACTGCGCCAGCTAGGTATTTCATGAAATGACAATCTAGGAACTAATATTTATCCTACTGGAAGCCCGATTTCGGGATTTTAGTGCGTCTCTTCCCGAGTTGCTGGCAGATTTCAACACAGGTGTTTCTTACTCCTTAGGTGTCTAATGAGAGATTCTCCGTGGTTTAAAACAGAATCACTGCTTGGTTCGCTTGTTACTCTGGTACGATACCTCTACCAAAGCCCACTCAAGACCTCGAACCTCCCTACTTGCTCTCATGTGTGTTATCTCACTATAGTCTTCTGCTCGTTCTAGTGTTTTGTGAAGGCTTTTTCTTTTCTGTTCTTTTTCTTTTCCTTCTTTCTTTCTTTCATTCTTGCATTCCGCCCGGCTTTCTAGGGATGCCTCATTTTTGCCGTGCGGGGGGGGTCTGCTCCCCCCCACCTCTTCCCTGCAACCCACGAAAGAGGCGTTCCACAATATTTAGTGTAATCAGTGTTGGTATTGATATCCTCTCGTCCAAATAGCGACTTTACCACGCGCTCATACTCGTTTCTCGCGCAAGGGGAGGTGTTGAAACGACTAAAGTTAATTTGGAATGAAACCAGGACGGTGTCCCCGACCATTTATACAGGAAAACGCCAGTCACAGTTTCCCAAGTTCGCCCGGCCCCACTCGCGCTACCGGACTCCCCCACAGTCGAAGACGCTAAATATGGAACGACGTTCCAACGGAAGGGTCGCGATGGAATAGGATTTATAAGTGGACCTGTGAGATGCTAGGAGGTTTCCAAAAGCTACGGCGGGCCAAGAATGTATTAGTAACAAGCATAGTATGTAAGTATGTGACTCCGAATTTGGTACAGTATATACAGTAGACGTGTTATTATTTCTTAGAAAGCAAAGCTCGATTGGTGGTTGTGGTTATCAAACAGCCAGGGCGAACACCACTCCGCGCTTCCCCGCTCCCGTATCATATCTGTAAATAGCAGATCTCCTTGCTACTTCCCCACCAATCGCTAACTACCTTAGGATAGCTTCCATCATGCTAGCAGCTGTGTACCCCTACTAGCAGTGTTCCGAACCGGCCAGTTCGTCCGGCTTTGGGTACGGCCGGACTGACCCAGGCTTTTTCAGAGACGGCCGGGCCGGACTATGGGAAACCGGCTTTCCAAAAACAAAGCCGGGCCCGGCCTGGGTGACCTGCAGGCCTCAGGTTTTTAACCCTAACCTTAATCCGCAGAAAGCCATTTCTATAAATTAAGGTTAGGGTTGATACACGTGACTTCCGGTGTTTCAACATTTGAATATGTGATCAATCGGGTAGAAACTTTACTTCCAGAGGCAAACCTTTTCGGAGGGCTATCGTGGGGTGTCCGAATAAATGCGCAACGGTCAAAGACGCGAACACAAGAACTAGATATTGGATATATGGACAAGCTGGCGACATTGATTGACTTTAAGATGATCTAAAAGCACACACACCGTGTAGCATTTATTGTTCTAATCGGGGTGGGAGCAGCCAGCAGCCTGACGGCTTTCGCAAATATCTATGAATGGCCGGGTATCTGTCGGTTAATTTATGTAGTTCAATTTAAAATGTCATAAGCGAACAGCTCAGCCAATCAGTGCTGAGTTTTACACGAGCAACACTGGTTGTCAAGGTATCTGGCGGCTTTACCCGGGATCCGCAGGCTTTGCCTGGGCATCTGGCGGCTTTACCTGGGCATCTGACGGCTTTGCCTGGGCATTTGGCGGCTTTACCTGCGCATCTGGCGGCCTTGCCTGGGTACCTGACGGCTTTACCTGGGCATCTGACGGCTTTACCTGGGCATTTGGCGGCTTTACCTGGGCATCTGGCGGCTTTGCCTGGGCATCTGCAGGCTTTGCCTGGGCATCTGGCGGTCGCCTATCCTCTCGGCCCAGCGGTTGCCTGGGCGCCTGCAGGCTTTGGCGGCCGTTGATAATTTAAGCCGGACTGACCCAGGCTTCTCAAAACCATGGCCAGACTGACCGGACTGCCGACCCATGGTCCGGACTGGCCGCTTGGGAACACTGCCTACTAGTCGCGGTAGCCACAGCACCGGTAGAACATTACGATTGCAATGTTTCCCTTACAAAACCTATCGCACAGGCTATCAACCACTAATGAACTAATACTACCGACAGTGGGCGATGGTTTCTGCTCCCTGGAAAAATTAGATACTTACTTTCCCTTAGATATGCCTTTCCTATTCCTAGGTTCCTATGCAAGACATGAACAGCCTTATTTGATCCACCTTCACTATTCTCCCACTCCCGAAACTCGTTTGTTCCCAAAATCAAATTCCCCATACCATCAGGCATATTAGTGCCCTTACCCTGGTGCCTTCCCCGGCGGTGTGGACCACCACATAATTCCTGGTTCTCGTCGGCGATAACTTTGCTCACATAGATGTTATTTTAGCTATTCATTATGCTATAGCTATTAAAATTACTGGTGTTAATCGAGTGCGGATATGCTATACTATGCGTGATGGTCCATCCGAACCGTTAGTCATAAATAGAGCATGTTGTAGCGATATGGACGATAGCGATTCGGGGGTCAGTAGGGAGCGCACCTGCCAAGCTGGAAAAGGAAGATGCGGCTCTTGCGGCTGAAATTATTATCCAATCGCCTCCGCCGAGCGTATGGAAGGTATTACGAGCGCGGCCGAGCGATATATTAGTCAGGTGCCTTGTCCACGCGCATATCAACCTGATGGTTCACCGAATTTTTCTTATGATCCTCACGTGACTAATATCAATTAGCGCGCTAGTGCTAGGATAAGATCAGAATATCGGATACAAGTAGTAAAACTTGCGACAAAGAAGATTAAGTCTAGATTAGCCATAAGCTAGATATTTAGCCTTGATCGGCGGCCCGGCGCCTTATCGCCCATTTACTGTCAACAGGGCACGATACTGGTTACCCAATGCCCCCACAAACAGGGCGGGGGTGCCTGGCCACGAATCTACGATTTTCGACCACATAAGATACAATTTGTGTGGATGATTGCCCGCCGTGTTTCCTCGCACATTGGGGGCGCGGGTAATCGCGATGGGTATCAGAGTAACGGGAGCACTTGAAGATGATCGGTTGCGGTTTGTGGTGGTGTGGAAATTACTACGAGCATTACCGGTATAATTTAGATAGTAAAAGCAGGGGAATATTGGTAGTATATAATTAAGCGATGAACCGGTGTAATCTAAGTTTCTGTTAAGAGGAATCGGGGGGGTACTCGAGTATAGCAACGTCAAAACTAAAACTCGAGAAATATGTACAAGTCCCCCTCATGTGCGGAGCGAACACAGGGGTGATGGGGCTGAGTTTCCATTGCCAAGGGTACTAATTGTATTCGCTCTGCACATGCCGGGGACTTTTAGAGTACCAAGACGTTGTAGCCGCCTCTCCTACTACAGCAAAATACAGTACCAGTAGGATGCTCAGCATCGTCCTTTTGCCCTATCTTAACTAAAGGTTCAGCTCTCAGCGTTCTACCCTCACGTAGCCAAGTTTTTACTCTGCTGGCTTGGAGCGAAGCCTGGCTGGGCTCGATGTGCTTAGGGAATGGTGATGTGGGTTGCGACAGTGAGCCTGCTGTAAAAGTGATTGAAGCTGATGGTAGTTCTCAGGATAACCCCGGAGGTCTAGCCTTTGTATATGCTCGGGTAGACAAAAAAAAAGAGTAATTTGTTGGTGTTTCTGGGTGGAAAGATCTATGATAGCAACGACACAATACCACCCGTACGTAACCTGCCCACGTTCGATTGTCTGAATACCGTACAGGTACTAGAGCCCGAAGGTACTATACCGAACACAACATCCTTCAGGAATCCCTAGAACCGTACGACTCAAATGCCAGGAAACTAACCTTTTAGGAATCACCAAGAATCCCTGGAGGGTGAAGGCTCAACTCCTCCTGAATATTTAAAACTTAATGAAACGAGACCTAACCGAGAGGGCTCCTAGACTAGTCAATTATGTACGAGATCTCACCCAGAATGAACAGCAAGGGCGAAGGGTGGGTGGAGAGTGGAGTGTTCGGCTAACTTCTAGCTTAGGTGTGTGCTTATGAGCCGGTCGAGCTGTTGCCTCAGCAGATTGAACGAAATAACCGTGCCAAGGTTGCCACCACTGTGAAAGAGGCTATGCGACCTTCAAAGTTTGACAGAATTCTACAGGAGAGCCGGGCGGCTCATAGAGACTTCTATCAGGGTTCCGAATGGTCGGCGGAAGACTGGACTGGACTAGCTAGTCAGGTCGAAAGTCAAGTCTAGTCCAATGGTGGAAATTAGACCGACTGGACAGTCAGGATTATGGAAACCGACTTGACCAAGACTGGTCTGACCAGGCCTGCCAAGCAATACAATATGCTATTTTTATCACTATATATTACGTTCAAATAAAGCTTTTCTTAATTAAACTTATTGTTTCCATGAATTATATGGTGGAGATAGTGCCTCGCTTGGATTAGGGGTGGCGAAAATAGGTTCTTGAGTATCGAACCATTTTTAGTTTACTAAGTGAGTGATATTACATGACCACATGCCACAATACTGGTATTGGATGCGACTTATCCATCAGGTAATCGTATTTCCACCGCATATCATCCTCCCCAGGATATTCTATCAACTTGTATTGAGGAGCTGTTGATTCATAGCGTGACAAGCGACTTTAAGATCCTAGTATAGCTATACTTCTATTCTTAGCGAGTGTTGGCCTTGGTGCCATTCAGACTCATGCGATCTTTTTATAAAGACTGGTCTGGGACCAGTTCAAACCAGACCGGACCACCCAAATTAGTCTGGTCCAGTCATCCCCATCACCAGGACTGGCCAGCCCGGTCCCGCCTCCAAGACTTGACCGGTCGGACTATTCGGAACCCTGACTTCTATTGTACATGAGCAGAAATATTGACAACAAAATGCCCAATATCACATAAGAAAAGCTTCTGAGACCCTTGCTTCGTATTCCTATTCATTGATGCTATTCATATTTTAGGTTGTATTGAAATTTATTTCCATTGCTTCTTAATCTTAGTTTCTTCTGCTTTTGTCTTGATATCAAGAGAGCACTGAGGCACCTCAAACTCTTGGGCAATGGCGGCCGGATTAAGATTTTTTTCCGCATTAAGCCTCTCATCTCAATTGGTTGTTGGATTCGAACTTCTATTGCGGAGTAAATTTTTATAATTCACCTATGATACATTTTTTTGGCCGTACTTTGACAAAAACCTTATCATACTCCTATGCTAATATCAATTGTTGTTTTTTGCCCTAGGACACGAATTCACACAAGGGTGCAGGCCTATAGGCCATTTTAGCTACGTCAAGGCCTCTCGGCCGGCCCAGTGCACAGCAAGCACGGAGTCGATATGGGTAAACAATTGTGCCAAACAAAAGTGAAAAATGTAGCAAGGAATAAGCAAAAGTATCTCCAATTTTCGAATAGAGCTGGTATAAAGTTGGTACCCGAAACCGAGCCCCGCAGTCCATATCCTAACTAAATTTACTCATCGCTATCCACAATTTGCCCTCCATTCCACCCAAATCAAACCACCCCCGTTAACCTGCTTGAGTCTCTTGAGGAAACATTATACCCACCTCAATCCTCTCCAAGTCCTCCCATCCCGCCCCCTCGGTTGCCAGCCATCCATCACCACCTGAACTTTCTCCATCTTCATTCATCAGAACCCTAAGCATGGTCCTCGTCCCCCGCTCTCCACCCATCTCGACCCTGAGTTTCAAATTTATAATTACGGAAAACCCCTTGAGCATCTTATTGATACCTGATTGTAACTCTTTGACCGAACTGCTGCCCAATGGGGCCACAGGATCCCACTTGAGGTTGATGAGGTTTGGCACGCAAAAGTGATTCTCTAGGCAAATCCTTAAATTGTGCAGAGGGATGACATGGCTACGGCGGGAATCTACTAAGGCGGTAATCAATGGGAGGACAGCGGGACAGAGGGAGTCTAGGATTTCGTGAGGAGGTTTTTGGTGGGGGGTAGTCCAGGGGATGTGCCGAGGGAAGGAAGAAGAAGTGGTTCGGTGGCGAGCGCCTGGGGGTGGCTGAAGGGATGGTGAGAGTTGGGATATGCCTTGAGGAGTGGGGAAAGGTTGAAGGGATTGGGATTGAGCTTGAAATGGGGGGGTTGGAAAGGTAAGCTGTGTCTCGTGGGTAAGAGTAGGCGTGGTGATGCCTCTGGGCTCTGGTGATGAAGAGGGGGCTTCACTCGGAGAGTACCGGGGGGCTGGGACAGGCCGTGGGGGTGGGGGGCGATAATTCCCCAGTGTGGGGGAATTTGATAATTGTGACAACTGGAGGGTATCCCGGTGGGTAGGTAAGAGGATGTCCAGAGAGCCAGGGGAGAGTGAACTTGGTATAGGGGCATCAAGTAGGGAAGGAGGTGGTGATCTGCCCATGGGACGAATTGGGTGTCTGGGTGGTGGCCGGTAAGATGACATCATTGAGGTTGTATTCGGAGATCGTGGTATATCGTGCTGTGGGCTAGGGGGTGATTCTGGCTTTCTTGGCAGGGGTCTATAAGTTCGCACCGACGAGGAATTACCCCAAGGAGGTAATTGCGATATACCCCTCTGTATATCAGTAGACGCCTCTGGCTCTCTTGAGTGTGGTCCGTCAGCTGGTGGGGGCGAGTCATTGTTTGATGAAGCCAATTGAGATATACCCCTTCCGGGATTAACCGGCATCTCTGGGCCACTTGACTGGGATTCTTCGGATCCGACCTTCAGTAGCTGTATGCCATTAATACCGCCCATTAACGTCCCAGAAACCTTTTTCAAATGCCTCTTCGATCTCCCACTCATTTCCCTCGAGTTTAGCGACGTGTCCCCCACGGTGCTAGCTGGCGTTCTCTGGGGCTGGCCTCTGCCCGAGGTTTCATCAGTTTGCTCAGAGGAAGACTGGATTAATTTAGCATAATTCCAACTGGAGGTTTAATGACCATGATTACCGTAGCGCTAGACCGGCCACCCGATTCTCTTGAGAAGAATAGAAAGGCTTCCTTAGCCGCACTAGCCCCAGCCTTGCCAGCCCATGGCATACCAAGCTCCCAGACCTTCCGCCTAGCCGCTTCCTGGCCGTATCTTTCAGTCACACCAGCTTCGCTATCTCTAAACCCAGCTGACAACATCTTGAGGCACCTCTCTAAATCCTATCAAATAGTGAGTTGAATGGCAATTCTTTGGAACGCGGGGACAGACCTCAGCTGACATTCTCCTGAACATGTCACCCATGTCGAACGCTCTGGGGCTCCCGGTATGCGGATCTAGATCTACCTTTGCACCTTCCCTCTTAAGAATCATGACGACGGTGTCAGCTACCTTCTTAATTCGTCTAGCCGTCGACATCCCACCGCCCCTTCCGATTTGCTCATTGGCCCAATTTTGCTTCAAAGCTGCAAAATGTAGGGGCGGCAGTGGGCCTAAATTTGGGTCTGCTCCTGCTGCAATCATCATATTGATAAGTTCTACTTTGGGGTGTAGCACCGCAACTATTAATGGCGAGTTGCCCACTTTATCGCAAGCATTTATGTGATCTTTCCCTGGCCACAGTTCTTGCAAATATTGAAAGATACCCCTCGTTTCAACAGGGGCGTTTTCCGCATCTGCACCCGCCACAGCGATCTCATGAAAAACGTTCCTGCGCAGGGCCGGGGAGCAAATGAATGATGGAGGTGGCCTTTCCGGTTTTGACTTGCATGTCATCAAATATTTTATACCTTTTAGTGGTAGAGGGACGTGCAAGAACCGAGCCAAGATAGTAAAGCCCTCCACGAGGTAGTCCCGATCCGCACCGTATTGAAGAAGGAGATCGGCGACCGAGTAGTTGCCTTCAAGGACGGCTACACAAAACGGTGTTCGCCCCCCCGCATCTAGCTGATCAACCTGTATTCCACGCTTTAATAATTGTTCTGGAAAGAACAAATCCCGATGACCTGCAAGCTCACAGATGTGGAGGTAGTTTCCATTCTCCCAGAGAGCCGGAAAAGTTAGGTGTATGTCTGCTCCATGATCTAGAAGGACTTCGAACACGTCCTTGTACCCCATGTTGATCGCTGCGATTAGTGGCGTCATGTTCTGATCGCGTATATCGATATATTGTTTGGATGGTGTGTGGCTCAGAAGGTAGTTCACCACCATTGGGTAGCCTGCCAGAGCAGCATAGTGGAGCACTGTGCTCTGTCCGCCACCGCCTACATCCCTATAGTTGATAGCTTTGTATTTATGCAGCACTTTAAGTATGGCTATCTTGGCATTCTCAAAGTTTCTCCCATGTTCCATAATCTTTTCTAGACGGTATGCAGGACCAAGGGCTGTCACTTCCAGCGACTCAGATATAGAGTCTTCCGATGAAATTCCGCGATCTGATGCTACTGCCATCATATCCAGCGCTTCGGCCCTCCCAAAGAAGCATGCCCAACGAATGGCTGATGTGCCCTCGCCTTTGGGATACGGGTTAGCGCCTAGACGGAGAAGCGTCCTAATAGTAGCTATGTGATTTCTCGCAACTGCGTAATCCAGCGGGGAGTGGCCCCAAAATCCGTGGTCGCCCTCCCGTGGATTTTCCGTTGCCCATTGGTTTACATCTGCGCCATTCCTAACCATCAACTCAGAAATGGAGTCAATGTGTTGTTCATCGAAAAAGGGAAGGAAATGGATAGGGCCTTCTCCGAAAATACTCGTTTTGTCTGCCTTTGCTCCTGCTTCCATGAGACACCTAGAAACTTCATAATGCCCTGCCCTGCTAGCTTCTAGCAGTGGTGTCTCCCCCAGGTCGTTGATAACATTGACTCCTATACCCAAGCTTATGAGACCGTTGACAACTTCTAGATAGCCAGATCGAGCAGCGCAATGCAACAATGTGTCCTCGTCTTCTGAGACATAAATATCGCACAGCTCAACACTAGGGGAGTTCTCAATTGCCTTCCCTATTCCTTCCAAACTGCTTACATCTACCCATGGGAACATCGTAGGCCGCTGTAACATTCCCCTAGCCCCTCCACATTCACGAAACAGTGCAAGGGTTTCGTCGTAAGCGTTGGGGTAGTACTTTTTTAGATCTTCAAATGCTGTATGTGATCCTCTTAGTGCCCCTTGTCGTAGTAAGGCTCCGAACGGAATCTCTTCATCAAGCTGAACACCCAAGGCATCAAAAATTCTACCAACCGAGTGCCCTATACTATCGTATCCCCCACCATCCCCGTAGCGCGTGAGCCATATTAGTGCCATATCTGAGGCACTAGTGATTCCTGTACCATAACGACTGACATTTAGTTGCAATAGCTGGAAGCTGGCTTGATTCGCGTGTACCGAGTTACTAGACGCAACTGCCTCTAAAGCATGAATGATAGAAGCTCGCATGCAAAAGCTATCCTCTTTAATGCAGTTGGCCTCAAAAACGATCTAGTGAGGTTAGCATGCTACAGGATGATGGGGTACGGAGAAGGCTGACATCTTCGTAATCGAATTCTTCTAACAGGGTGGCTGGAGGGATATCATCTGTACCCCCTGTAAGCTCGCAAAGCTTCATCACGGCTCTCTTGAGGTTTCGCTGGGTTGGTAGGTATTGAAGAGTGAATTCCAGCACCTCGCAAACAGCCCCAGCTTCTGAGGCATTGCAGCGTTCGCATAACATCATCGCCACTAGCGATAGAAATTCCGGATGCTTCTTAAGTTCTTGTGATCGTGGCTCAATATCTACCACATCGGACTTGAATGGAGCAATCTTGAATGGATTGATGCCGCCAAGCATGACACGGAATATTAACATTCCAAAACTATAAACATCCGTAAATTTCAGGTGCTCTCTTGGGATATCCTCGTCATATTCGGGTGCGTTCCAGGGAATCGTGTATGCTGGCAAACCCCTATGCTCGTCCTCCCTGAAATCCAAAACTGAAGATCCAAAGTCCCCAATCTTCCCAACCATCCGTCCCTTCTCAGCTGACCAGAAAACGAGTATATTCTCGCTCTTGACATCCCCATGAACTATACCACTCCCGTGAATCGCCAATAATGCCCTTCCAACATCTTCACAGAATTGCATTTTCTCCAAAAACCCCATCCCCGGCCTCTCCCTCTGATAGTCCCTTAGTGAGCCTTCTTCGGAGTATTCCAGCATAAGTACCGGCCATGCGACGTCGTGGTGATTAAGGTCTGGCTCCCACCCAACCCCTAAAAGCGTGATAATGTTTGGATGAGATCGCAGCGGCGGATGCGTAAGGGCTCGGATCTCCCTTAGAGAAGCATTATACAAGCTCTTCTTCGCGATATTATTGTTATAGTCATCAACATACTTCAATCCCTTTATTACAAGCTTATCGCCCACATCGTACCCAGCGCTCCCATTAACAAAGTCCCGAACTGTCTCTCGAACTGGATGTAGAGAAACCTTAAACGACAATCCCACACCCAAATTGTCGAGCCCTGTTAGGCATAATTTGCCATAGAGATGAAGGTCGTCGTTCTTTGGCCATACGCGACGCACAAGCGAGAACAAGTGAAGGAAGTCGAGTGGTCGTTCATGAGCTTCCGCCGGCGTTTGCGAGACTGTAATTCCCGTCCTGTCGCCCCCACGAACGGTCTCTCCCGAACTTAGGGATTCAGGCGATGAGCCATCAGAGGTCGAAGGGGAAGTCCGCTCCCTGACCATTCCTGACCAATTTGGTCCGCTCGCCACGGCCTCGCTCTCTGTAGGCCTCGACATCGCACTGGGTTTGGAGGTAATGCGGGCGGGCGCGGTAGGAAGTGGAGAAAGATTTGAGAAGTGGAAAGACACAAAGTAGGTATGCCAAGCAATTAGAAGCAACTCTCGGGAACTGTAACTGTATCGGTGGGAGTTGCCAGTTTTGGTAACCTAATTTAAGGTGCGATAGAAAGGTAAAAGTTCTGAACAGTACGATGGACGGGAGGGTTGTCCTTTAAGATTCGCAGGATAATAGAGCGGGAGGGGGGCGCACTGCTTCCTGTGTTGTTATGATACCAACAGAAGAGGCTTGAGACAGGGCGTTCACATTGTCCAAGCAGTGGTTGTCATTGGTGGGGCTGGGCTTTCTAAGACCTGGCCTAGCCTAGCCCACCTGCCCACCGGCCAGAGCAAAATCATAACCATGACTAACAAATCGCAGTTGGCTAAAACCCTTAAGCCGAGGCTCCGAAGCTCCAAGTCCTAACACTGTATAATAATATTATGATATAATACTAACAATTCAATAGCCTAACCTAGATGAACTTGTTCTACTATCCCATTCATAGCCATAAGGACGATAGCGATTAGGGAGGTGGATACCGGTAGGGAATGTACCTGCCAAGCCGGAAAGGGTAGAAGCGGCTCTTGCGGCTGAAATTATTATCCAATCATTTCACCTCTGCTGAGTGTATCCCTTGACTTGGCACTAGCTCACTTTCGTAATTGTCATAGGAAATACCTTGCTCACTGCAAGTAGTGTAGTGCTCAGAATACCACAAAATGGGTGCTACTCAGTACGGCCATTACACAAACAAGAAACTCCGCGTATATTTTCTCCCGACTACCTGAGGAAGTCAGTGCTGCACATTGTGATTTCGTCACCTCCCCTTTTTCTCACCCTCCATGACTCTCGGTAATCTTTCCCAGTGACCATTCTGCTTATAGCTAACACCCGAGTTAAGTGCAGCACTGGCTTCCTTTCTGTGACGAAGTGGAAGATATTACTAGCGCTGCCGATAGCTATATCAATCACGTGCCGTGTCTAGTGGCATAGCAACCAGACGGTTCACCAAATTTTTTCTAACTCACATGACTAATGATTCATCGGCCTCGCTCGTATGGTGCTGGGATAAGATCAGAATGTCGGATACAGATATTAAAATTTACGACAAAGAGGGCTAAATCCAGACTACTCACCAGCCAGACATCCCATCCTGACCGGCGGCCAGGCACCTTATGGACCGTTTTCTGACAACAGGGCACGATACCGGCGATCCAATGTTCCTCAAAAACTGGACAAGGTGCCTGGTCACGAATCGACGGTTTTTCCGACTACAAAAGAGACAGTGTGCGGATGCTTGCCCGCCGCGTTTACTCGCACATATTGGGGGCGCGGGTAATAGCGATGGGTATAAGAGATGACCTCCTGCGGATGTGGTGGTGTGGAAATTACTTGGAGTATTACCGGTATAATTTGGATGGTAAAAGCAGGTGAAAATTAGGTCGTATATAATTAAGCGGTGAGCCGGTGTAATCTAAGTTGCTGTTAGGAGAAATTGGGGGGGGGGGGGGGTACCCGAAGATAACAACGTCAAAACTAAAACCCAAGAAATATACACAGTACTGAGACGTTGTAGTCGCCTCTCCTAGTACAGCACAGTACGGGACCAGTAGGATGCTCAGCATCGTCCTTTTCCCCACCTTAGCTAGGAGTTGAGCTCTCAGTATTTTACCTTCAGATGGCCGAATTCTTACGGTGTTTGCTTGGAGAGACACTTGGTAAGGTTCGGTGTGCTTAGGGAATGGTGGAGTGGGTTGCGACCCCTCTAAAAGTGCTTGGAGCTGATGGTGGTGCTCAGGATAACTCCGGAGGTTTAGTTCTATGCTCGAGTAGACAAAAAGGAGAGAGATAATTTGGGGATGCTTCTGGGTGGAAGGATCTAGCAATAATATAATACTATCGGTACGTAACTGGCCTAGGTTCGAGCGTTGGTACCAGAGCTCACGGGCACTACAAGACCCTTCGGACATCCCTAGAACCGTATTGCTCAAACGCCAGGAAAGCCAAGCTTTTTGGAATTATTAGTAAGAATCCCGGGAAAATGAAAACTCAACTCTTCTTGAATATTTAAAACACCAAGAGGGCGCCTCGACCAGTCCATTATGCACGAGATCCCATCCAGAATGAACAGCAAGGGCGAAGGTGTAGGTGGAGAATGGAGTGCTCGGCTAACTTCTGGCTTGGGTGTGTGCTCATCAGCCAGTCAAGCTGTTGCCTCAGCAGATTAAACGAGGTAACCGTGCCAAGGTTGTGATGAAGTCACAACCCTGATCCCTCGCAGCCAGGGCATCTCTTCCAGAGAGAGCCCATCAGCTCAACGAAAGAAATCAGCTCAACAGAAGATTCCCGCAAAATCCAAACCAGAGTCCCACCACATGAAAATAGAAGTTGTAAAAGAGAGGAAAGAAAATGGAAGCCTTGTTTATAATGACCTAAAAGAGTGTGTGAGAAAGCCAGAAGGACATTTAAAGCATCAAAGAATTATTTTTTTGTGGTTTGAGATTTTTAAATTCACATACAAATTGAATCTTCCGTTGAGCTGATTTCTTTCGTTAAGCTGATGGGCACTCTCTTCCGGAGAGTGCCCTGGTTGAGAGCAAGCTAGGATTCAGGGTTGTGACTCCATCACAACCACTTTGAAAGACGCTAAGCGACCTTCAAAGTTTGACAGCACTCTAAGGGAGCTCCGGACAGCTCAGAGTGACTTTTATTGTACATGAGCAGAAATATTTGCAACCAAACGCCCAATATCACAAAACAACAGCTTCTAAGGCTCTTGTTTGGTATTCTTATTCTTTGCTGCTATTCACATCTCAAGCTGCTCCGAAATTTATTCCCCTTGTTTCTTGATCTTGGTTTCTGCTGCTTTGTCATGCTATGGTGCCTTAACAATATTAACCGTGCATCAACGAATAGGACAAGCCATAGCCATGAGAACAGCACTCCCCCGCCAGCCCCACTATCATGAAAATATAAAAAAAGAAATAGAATGTAAACACATGGTAGAATACATAGTAGGAATTAATATTTGATCCAGAGGAATATCTTTAGCGGGTGTTGAAAATGCGGGGTCGCGAGCAGAGTTGGGTTGCCATTGATCCATTGCGTAAGGATAATTTTTGTCAAAGGACAATATCAAGTGAGCAATGAGGCACATCAAACTCTTGAGCAATGGCAGCCACATTGAGACATTTCTCTCTCGGATATGCCTTTCAATTTCTTGTTGGATTCGAACTTCTCTTGTGGAGTAAGTTTTGGGAGACATCGAAAAGGTTGGTGTTCTACCATGGCGATGGACCGAGAATGGTTTCCTTGAGCTGTCTAGCACTCCTTTGGTGTCGCCAAAGTTTGAAGGTCGCTTAGCCTTTTGCAAAGTGGCGGGAACCTTGGCACCTGTAACGTACTTTACGGGGATGTGGCTCATCACAGGGATCAGGCTCACCCATAGCAACCATTGGAAAATCAAATCTACATTTGATTATCACAACAAATAAATGAGATACCACCCTGAGAATCAAGCCACAGGTGCTTTGAAATATAGAGAATCTGAAAATCTAGTTTTTATTATCTGGTGATAAATTGTTATACTGATATAGTGGTTTAAAGATTGCCTATTTTATATATAAAGTGTGGTTTTTCATAAGCATAAAAAAATTGAAAACTCTGGAAGAGTTACATAATACAATAGATAGAAGGATAGTATAAGTCTTAGATATTCAGAATAACTAGGTTTTAATTTTCTTGATAATCATTTTTGAAAGCCACAGTGATTAAAAAAGAGGTAGAAAATACGTGCAAATTACATACAAATTGGATCAATTTTACCATGTAATATCTATATACGTAGTTGGCCTATGAACTCAATATCTTGGAATCCCTTTGACTATCATATCCTAAGATGGTGTATAAATTTTCAAGGTAAATAAAAAAGTTTTACATACTTTGTGCATTGATCATTATCAAACTATCAAATGGTTAGAATAAATTCTTATTGTATATTTATTTTGATATAATAACTGATTTAAACGAACACGGAGTTATTAGATTAAGTTATAGGTTCTAAGGAGTCTAGCAGCAGTGTTTAGAGCTAGGATCAATAATAGCTGTTGATTAGATTCTATATTAATAGCTTTTAGTTACAATTAATAATTCTCTTTCTACTACTTATTATAATTAATATATACTCCAAACTATGCCCCATACTGTTTACTCTAGTCTACTAAACCTGATCTTATTGGTAATTGACTTGTAGTGAGCCCAACGATTTGATTTCACCTAGTTCATGATTAAAATACAGTTTTTTGGTTAAATCACAATAATCTTTAAGAACCTATATGAAATATAGAAGGTGATATTTATTTGACTTGAAACTTTATATACGAACTTCAGAGGTCATCATAAAGGTTGTTCTAAGATATTGAGTTCCTAGGCCAACTACGTATATAGATATTACATGGTAAAATTGATCCAATTTGTATGTAATTTGCACGTATTTTCTACCTCTTTTTTAATCACTGTGGCTTTCAAAAAGTGATTATCAAGAAAATTAAAACCTAGTTATTCTAAATATCTAAGACTTATACTATCCTTCTATCTATTTTATTATGTAATTCTTCCAGGGTTTTCAATTTTTTTATACTTATGAAAAACCATACATGTCACAAATTGTGACTAAGCAAGGCAGATTTCACATGACTCATACTTATGAGTCATAAGGTATGTTGGATTTCACACTATGACGTTACTTGACTCATAGTTCTCACAT
>Ga0307509_10003797_pt1 | contig 22399 bp, 12 predicted proteins | sample 10_EM_MG_FD_202245 | JGI IMG/M metagenome (GOLD analysis project Ga0307509, IMG submission 202245) | Populus trichocarpa ectomycorrhiza microbial communities from riparian zone in the Pacific Northwest, United States - 10_EM | ecosystem: Host-associated > Plants > Roots > Unclassified | place... | reverse complement strand
GCCCCCCCCCCCCCCCCCCCCCCCCCCCCCCCCCCCCCCCCCCCCCCCCCAGGGAGATGCCCCTCTAAAAAAGACACCTAAGAGAACTCCCCTTCAACCGCCAAGACTGCCCTTCTCTCTGGCCCAAAAATATGCCCCCCGAATCCCGGAGTGGTTCCATTAACGATATTTAACCATAGAAAGGACGAGAATACCTCAATATAACCGGGAACACAACTTTACAAGTAGGATAGAGCGAACAGCTTTTCCAAATTTAATGTTTGATCACATAGTTGTCAGTATATTGTTCGCCGTCCCTCTCTGTCCATTGTTCCTTCTGGTATATTAAATCGCATGGGTTTTTGTTGTCTATCTATGCGCGCAGACTTGAGTCATCAATGTGAGACGATGAGTGATACTAAGTATCCCAGAACTCACTTCAGTTGGAAGAGCTTAGACCCACTTCTTTAGCGCGCAAGAGCTTCGAAAAGGCCTATGAATTACACCGGTGATTAAAAGAAAATTCCTAGAACAGGCTTCAATAACCTCAGGTATCTATAGTTGCACAACCTCTGGGCATGTACAGAAGTATAGAATGAGCCGGGGTCTGTCCTAAGTAGAGAAAGTAGCCCCTAATATAAACTTATTTACAATAACAAAATCCAGAAGCCAACTTACCTAACGCCCCTATGCCGCCCCCTATAAGGGCCCTCTCAGCATTTCAGGGCAACTATTCAAGGCATAGCTAATCACTCGTGCATATCAGTAACACGATTTTCAAAGCTGTGATAGCACCTTTAGGCTATCACCACGGTACGTAGGTTTCTTTACGCTCTCGAATTCTTAGTTCACTTCTCTGTTCGTTTCCCAATTGATCCCTGGTGAGGGCTCAGGAATTTATTGCCCTTCTCTTTCCCCTAGTTAGCATAGCTGCTCTCCCCGTTCCCTTTGTTTTCCTCCCTTGACCCCCCGCTGAGCTTCATCCATAGTGGTGTCTAGGGAAGTGTGGGCTCTACCATTTCACTTCTCTAGAGCGCTAGTTTATGTCCTTGCTATCGTTTCCCATCAAAACAAGTCCCCACCAAGAACCCGTCATCGGGTTCCGCTACCATTCCTCCGCTACGAGGAATCGTATATTCCTGCCTGCGCTCTAATGCCGAGTGATTGGACGATACGCCGTTGATATTATCTCATCGCGCACATTATCACTCGCCCGCAATCTGATGACCCGGTGGTAAAGCGTTAGACAATGATAGCCTATTATGCCTTCTGTAACTTTTCCATCAGCTCCCAAATTCGTATTACTGAACCTGAGCCCCCACGGCCCTCATGAGGGCCATTGGTATTCTGTGTTCCTTGTATGATAGTAGCAGCGATTACCGACATGCAACCTCCAATTTGATGACCTCGGACTACGGGCCGATAGCCGCGATTCCCCGATCCGCCCGCATTATCCATCACCCACTCACGAAGCGTGACGGAGAGCCTGATTCAGACTCTATCTTGACACTTATGTTATAAATCCAGTAAACCAATTACAATTCTAAAGCCTACAAACTAGCGAAACAGAATGCTTCGATCCGAAATTTGCAAGTGTGGTGACACGGCTCATCCTCTCTATCTCATTTTACCCCAAAAATGACAGTTTTTGCCACCTCAGAACACCAAAGCCTGCTATTCAATAATCACAAGATCCTGCAAGTATGAAGACTCATTCATTGCAAGAAACATAGAAGTCTTGGGTCTTTTTATCTGGATTGGGGCTGTGTGCGAACACCTGAAATCAGCAGTTTCCCTATCAAGTTCCCACTCCTATGGACGGATACAAATTTCGAGTGCTTACACCGAAGTTTATTCCTCCCCTGCACTAAATTGACCACATTGGACAAGTTCCAACCCAATTGACAAACTAAAGCCAAGGCTTTGAATCCTTAAGTTATTACGATGGACTATACCCAAGAGCCTTTACCCACTCGGCGCTTCCCTCGCCGTTGCCAGGCACAAACCAGCTCAGCCAGTCAGACGACACCACACGCACTCTATCAGCCTGATCAGACTAGTCCATTCCCTACCACAGAACAAACCACTGACACTCAGGCTAATATCCTCAACTCCGCGAGGACTCACGCTTTATCTCACCTCTCATACAACCCCCACCTACTATCATGAAAAAAACAACCTCCCACCTACTCCCCAACACCGGTATGATACCCTAACAGAAGAAACCACCCAAGCTCCCGAATAGGCAAACCCAAAAAACCAGAATTTCCGCAGGGCTCCCGCACTATCCCCCCCCTCTGAACTTTCCATCCCGTAGCCATACTGTATGGGCAATATGAAAATGCATCCATAGACGAACCAGCCCGTGAAGGGGGGGGAAAGAAAAAATATATATTAGAAAGTCCTAAATCTGCCCTCCCTTGTCTCACATGACGCAGGATCAACCTGTCAACAACGAATGATCTACACCAACCCGTTTATCTGACGCCGAGCTCGAAAGGGGCACAACTCCGACCCCAAAAGCCCCCCGACAATGTTCACTTCCTATTATTACACCCCTCACTTGCGACTCGCCGGCACATAGCGCATTTCATTCCACGACAGGACATTACGTATGGACGGCTGGATGGTTGGTGGCGTTTTACTGTGTCTGACGAATTCCTTTTTTATTTTTTGTTTTCACCCTTATGCATACTGCTTAAGATGACTCGGAGATGGGAACTGATGGGGTTTTGGTAAGCGAGAAGGCTTTCCTTGGGGGCAGGAGATAGGATAGTATTGGGAGGTGAGATTGTCATCACTTGAATAACTTTTGTCATCAAAGGGAGAAAGAGCGGGTGAGGCAAATTCAAGCCACCTGCCGTATCAAAAAGGGCCAATTTGATGTGACTGATGCTTTCAAAAAAGCAAGGGAAATCGAAATTTCTGGACTCTAGAACCTTCGGGCTTTCATATTCCGGCCTTACTGGTGAACCTAACCCCTTGCTCTCTCTCTCTACTCTGAGTACAGGTCCAGTGACAGGAGTTATCTAAATCACATTAGGGAAGGTCGGGCGAGGAGAGGGGAAGCTCGGGCAGCTCGGTAGGCAACATGGTACTACAGATGGGCACAATAAGAAAGCCGTTGGCATCATAGTTAGGTTTTTATGTTTTTCCTGTTGTCAGGTAGTGGGGGCTTAGCAGTGGCTTTCTCAAGCGAGTGATTTAACATGATGGCTCTTGATAGCGTATCAACCTGGTGTTCTCTACGACAGGGGTACCGCACGCCGGAGCATAATTCATACATTGAGGAACCTCCGACGGCGGGGCAATGCACTCCCCCGTGGATGAATTTTCAGGAAATGCTCACACAATATACTACCCGTAATGCCCTGAGGTTTATAAACACAACTGCTATTGCATATGGGCAAAAGATCAACCGGAGCCTCAGAATTTTGCTGTTACAACATGCAATAGCAGTTGTGTTCACAAACTTCAGGAGATTACGAGCAAACCACACTAGAACTAGGCGGGGTTTCCCACTCTTTTCTTTTTTTTTCAAAGGGATAAAGTTAGGGTGTTATTACAACGATTTTACTGGTACCCACTATAGGCCTTATGGCTCACTGACATCTACTCTAACTATGATACTCTAACTATGATACTCTAACTATGATACCCTAACTGACAGGTGGAGATACCGGATCACAATAGATGGCCCGCACCTTCTATCATTTCCTTGATGGCAATATCACGACCACCCTGCTTCATCCCAAAACCATGTGACAAAAAAACTAGATGGTAGGTGTGGCAGTCCGAGTCGAGCACAGAAAAGAAGGAGTATGCTAAATTAGGAAGTTAACTTAGGCAGGGGGGGCCGGAGGACGCGTGTGGCGAAAGACAGGCTATTAAAAAAAGTTATTCAGATGCAATGGCCATGGCATATGGTAGACAGTTAATGGTAGGGACAGGGGCGTAAAACGCATCTCAATATGAAGAATACCGTGCGAGCTCGCCGCCCAAAACGAGCCCCATCATATAATTTCCGTGCATGCAGGGGGAAATACTTAACGTCAGCCATTCCCGAAAATCACGTGGCGACAGCCATGCTCCTAGGTGGTAACTGATCCCATCATCAACAACTTCAGGCTGGTTGCCAGCTGAGGTAAGGCCTTCAGGAAAAAAGGTTAAGCCAAACCAAAAATGTGGAACCCTCTTCCAATACTTCTGCGCATGTCAGGTTACCGATTGGTAAATTGTGTGCATTAACTACTGAGATTTATGATACAGGGCCATTTTCTATAAAGATTTGAACAGGTTTATGCTAGAGACACAGTACTCGAGTATACCACTACTTAATAGCAATGCAAGGGAAGGTTTAGAGAAGCATAAGAAATGGGTGGACCGAGAATATCCGCGCCCTGCTGTGATTACTAGCTACCGGACAGCGAGCGCTGGAACTTTATGGCACTTCATAGCCCAAGGCCAATCAAATACACCAAATGAGATTGAATAAGAGTTATGAATGTGCAAATGAACTAGCCAAGGTAAGATCACAATCCCTAGTATGGCTGCCCTAAGGCCGCATCCCAAACCTTATCATGCATTATGTCAGACTACCCTTGCCAGACAGGGTGAATCCTCTACCGTATACTACCGGTACCCAACAAAGGGCGAATTTAGCACTATGGAATAACTATAAAGAAATTAGTTGGAAATTTTTCTTCTTTTATGGCAAAGCTTACTATAAATTTTCCTTTTACGAGGGATCCAACCCTGGATCTTACCCTTTAGTCACAATTTGATGGCTCTGATATTTTAATATGTTATTATTTTAAATTGCCACAAATTTTCCGAATAAATTTAAAGGCTTGACAGAAACAAGAAGGTGGGGGGAATACTGGTACACTTTACCCCTGGGATAACGTAGGCTAGTTCGCTCGGAGAAGGGGTATGAACTGACGGTACCGGAATAGGTAACAATTGCTCAAAACTGCTGGGCTCCGGAGATTAGGATCCAACCCCAGCTAGGATAGATTCGGGAGGGGGCAACATATTGTAAGGTTGGTTGGACAAGTGGGCGGAAGAGCGGGAGGAATCAAGGTTGGTTAGTACGATCGTACGGTACAGGGCTAGATAGTTGGTTGGATAAGCAAAGCAGATACGAATACTCGTAATATATTACATCTATCATGCAGTTCTAGATGTTCTCCAGAAGCTCGAGCTCCGAGGGAATCAGGGGTTGAGGATTGGCACTTTGCCCTCATTCGCATAAACGACAGCATCCCCGATGAGAAGAAAGATTTTCAAAACTAAATCCAGCTAGAGCGCAAGGGAAACTCCAAATTTCTCGCAGCCCAAAGGGCGCTCCGGTTAACCCCCGCCAGTGTCATTGGGTACAATAAACCTACTTTTATAAAAGAGTAATGCGGTAAAGCTGTTCAGTATACAGATAGGGCAACTGCGGTATCGCCCAGTGCCACGACAGAAGGACAGGGTGGTGGCAAAGAATCGGAAAGAAAGGTTTGAAAACCGAAGGCCGCGATCATTCCGGGCTTAACTCATACTTAGAGGATTTGAATAAAAAAGTAAGCACCCTAAGTTCCCAATTTTACCTTCCCACCTTTTTTTTCTTTTTACTGAAAGACATACAGGTAAGTTACTCGTTCGAGTACTTGCAGAATATCTGCACAAGGGCTCGTACTGTACGCAAAGGTTGTTCGGCTACTGTAAGCCCTGATCCATGAAGCACATGAGCTTGTGGGACGGTGCCGTAAAAAACGCCGAAGTGTCATCCATCTCCATGGCGCAGGATGGTGATAAAGCTAGCAAGTTTTTACAACCCCTGCGCGGAGCATGGCAGCAGCGATTGGGCGGTTACAAGTGCGGGTAAGTTGGCTTCCTTCCCCTCTTTCTTCCCTCCTAAATTTACTCCGACAAGTCGCAGAAGTGGGCGGGGTTTTTTTTTTCTTTTTGCCTGCGTCCCCTCTCCGTAACACACGGAACCCAAGACCATGCCACACATGCTTTTGCCTCTCTTTCAAAGGACTGAGGGTAGACTATTGCTTCGTATCTAGGTTGGAATTATATCTTTCCCGTTTTCAGTGGTCCCTTGATTCTTACAGCTTCCTCCCGCTTTATGCAGTTAGAGAAATATACAAAAGAGCTTGTTTGATAAGGTCGGATACCTTACTGGTCATTACAACACCCACGATATAAGCCCTGTGATAGTGACCATGTTAAGGCAGGAATTGTAATCGGAATGCTACATAACATTACTTGGGTGGATGCAATTGTCGGAGCTGACAGGAAGACCTTGGAAGCCAGCAATCAGTGTAGCTTCCTCCCTGACCAACTTGGTGGAGTCCCAAAGTTTCATTGTCCCACTATGGGAGATGCCACCAGACACACCTGAACAGATGAAATAACGGATTCCACGGAATAGCGAACAGACACCCAAACACTAGGCACTACCGGTATTACAATTTTGACCAAAGTTCAATCTATTGCATTTCTCAAACCTGCATATGGCTCGCTTTGACTGGCACTCGCTATCCCGTGGAATGGGTTATTCATAGTATCCACGCGTTTTTTAGGGGAACTGCTACACCATTCCAGGACAAAGCGAGTCTACGGCATAACGGGGATGCCTATACAAACAACCCCTGTCATATAATAGCTGTATGGACGTCCTCGCCTCACCGTAGGCTCTCTTTGCCGTGGAATACTGCATTGCATACAATCCTGATTCAAGAAAGGGGGCCAAATTTTTGCGGGATGCGATAGCAGTCCTTTTTAAAGAATGCCTCGATATTACTGGTGGTTATATAAGCTACATCTAGCCTATCGCTAGAGGGACGGACCATGCGCTGAGGTAGTGCGGAAACCAAGACTCGGGGGAACAGGGAAATAAAGCACCCATGCACTTACATTTGAGCTCTCGGTCCGATAAAATTACCGGTCCAGCACCTACCTCTCAAACCGAGCCCATGCCCCCGAACCCCCGGGCTGCAATCCACCGCCAGCAACACAGTCACAAGCACAATATTAACACATATGACACCTGTCTCCAAAATGTTTACTCAGCATCGTACCGCGGCTACAGAGTCCTTGAAGGTAAGGACTGGGAAACTAGTCGGAAACATTGGGAGAAAGGAGGGGGGGGAAGGGTAGCTGGAAAACACAACCAATTCCCATTACACAAGTACCCGGCATAAAGAACTTGACAATTGGAGTCCGGATTTAGTATAGGCACTCAGATATGCACAAATAATCTGCTACACAAATTTTGATCCCTGTATTCTACCGGTAGTCCTCTTTCCCGGGAGTCTATACAAAGAGCGCCTCCATTTCCTATACCCACCCCAGGGCCTACCGCGGAGGCGGAAGAATAATCGTCGATGCAGGGCCATAGCGGCCTCATCGCGTACTAGTCAAATCTGTGCCATTCGATAGCAGGAAGGAAAAAAGGTTCAATCCGGCGAAGACACCACCAGTTGGTAACGAACAGGTGGCGAACGCAACCCTCCCCAAGCCAGAGACATTATACAGCGGAAATAGGCACCGGTTCACGGCCAACACATGACTTTAAGTGTAGAAAGTGTCAAAGAGAAAGGGTTGGAAAGTCACCACCAAGAAAAACCAAAGTGCAAGCTACTTTGGGCAACACTAGCTTACCAGTACAAGCCAGGTTCAAATATTAAAATATCTACACTTTTATTAGACCGACATGACCAACTCCAGTAGTGGTGTTCAAACGTACAGTACTACAAAGTACGGGTATGTTTTCCAGGAAGATTACTGGCAGCTCTGTATTACAGATACACAGGGTGGGGGCAGAGAGGAGTAGAAAAGTTAAGAGAGATCTCTCTTGAATGACAAGATAGCCCCCCTCGGAAAACAAATAAAAATGATGACATGTGAGCAATCAAGAAGTTTGAACCACCTAGGAAAAGTTTATTCGAGACTCCGCGATAATCCCTGACCCCTTCCACCAGTTGAAGGCTAAGGATCACAACCATCACTCTTACTAAAATAAGTCGTACGTTTCAACGGCGTTCGCACAAGCAGTTCAAAAGCGGAAACCTGCATTTCATGGGAAGTCCTAGTTAATCCCGCTCTTTTAAAAAAGACGAAACGTGGACACCCTTTCCCATATTGGTCCAACAGTTTCTACACATAGCTATGGGAGGGACACGGACTTGTATTTGGCACAAGGCAGCTAAAAATTAGACAATATTTTTTTTTCATGGTTAAGCACCAGTCGTCGTACCCCCAGACACTTACTGCCAGATACAAGTGCGGACAGGCGCGACCCCGCTTTCTAACGGCCTTTGGAACAGTGTTAAGGGCAATCCCTCTGATCCTAGTTTGCGCTCTGGCTCAGATGTGTCTTCAGAGGCCCGAGAAGGAGCCGTCACAACTAGAAAAATGAAGGGGCCAAGTAACCCGAGTGAGAATGGGTGACCGTGCCCGATTCCAAACCTGAAAAACCCCTGGAAAAGAAAACCTACCAAGGAAGTAAGCAAAGGGTGGAAAAACAATTTCTTACTCCTGGTGCACTCTACCGTATAATCTGGCAAAGGTCGGATTGGCGCTACTGAGGATTTTCTTGAACCTGTCCAACCACCGTGGTCTGTATGTTAAACTGAGGCAAACTCGCCCCCTTCGCGCCCTCTTATTGGCTTGGTTGCCTTAATTTCGCTTTCGCTCCAGTCCGACTTTTGCCAGATTACACGATAAATGCTATAAGGAGCTGATAACTACTTGTATGGTAGGGCATTTGCCTCTTTCCTTGGCAATTGGCATCACGGCAGTGTCAGACTCAGTTTGATTAGCCATCCAGTGGAAGGCAGCCTACAGCGGCCTTTAGCACGAGCACACACTGATACGGTATATAGAACTCCCTCGGCTTCAGCCCCGTGGAGCCACATTCCTTCCTCAAGTTCAAACCATAACAGCTACAATTCGGATCATTTTCCTGCCTTAACATGCATTCTCGGCTTTCCCTACACTAGAGTGCTGGTATTGCACTTGCAGTGCCTACTCGAGTGCCACGGTTAAATATACAGACTCATAGTATCTTAAAAATGTATCCAAGTTCACAGTTGCACCCAAGTTCAAGCCCGGCCGCCGCGATATCTCAAATACACCCGCCTATTCGCTTTCGGCAGCAGTTGTCCACAAATGTCCAATCAAAATACCAAAAAGGCAGAAGAGCAGACACCCCTCAGATCCAGAACAAGACCAGGGCTTGTTTTTCACTCACCCCAAGCCGGCAACGGTTTCCAGAATCCTGTTTATCTGAAACAGTTAGGCTGGTCCTACTCGGTATCTTGGCCGGTTGGCCTGCGCTCAGAGGCGCATAAGAAGAACGAGGACATCATTCTTCCGAATCTCACTCTATGATAGGTAATTTTTACAACACATGGGTCAGTGCAACAGCAGTGCCTTAGAATAGATTCTCGTGCTCAATCATATCACATCAAGACCCCCTGGCTATCGCTTGGGCGTGAGACCCGGCGTTGGTCTTCCTTAGACAGCCCCTGCAGCCAATCCTTGGGAACGTGTTGAGTTCGCGCGCTAGAGTTCGTTGTAGTAAAACTTGGACTATGATATTAGCAAAGCTTTAGCTATTAGGGTTAGGAGAGAAAGGCTGAGTAGTAGTAATAGGTATGATATAATAGTAAAGTATAGTATAAGCACGCTTCTGCTTCCTGTACTTACTTCCACTGGTATCGTACTCGAGGCACCCTTTCTAGGCTTACTGAGTAGACATTGATTTAATCCCTTAATCTTTTAAGTTCCGTCCTGCAACATTCCTTTGGGTTGAACCGTTCCTTTGATGGGAAGTACCATACTCGTCACTCGCGTGGGGTCCGATCGTGGGTTAAGTTTTCCGGCCACCAACATGGCCCCTCGACTGTATCAGCCGCAAAGCTTGGGACCGTTACACCAGCGCAGTTGAAATCATGGGGAGCAACTTCTCTCAAGTACCGGCACTGTGCTCAGGCATGGAAGTAAGTGATGAGACAGGGGTTCACCACGGCAAAACTTCTTGGCGTTCCTAGCATCATTCCTACAAAGTTAAATAAGTTCGCCAGTCACTGCACTGAAAGCTTAGGCTCCAAAATCCCTGTCCGCCCCATCACTTACCTGCAACCCGCGCACTGCATTACTCGAGTACGGTATACCGTACCAGGCAAGGAGTGTCACGGAGGAATAGTGCGGGAAAAGGCAAAAAAATTTCCAAGCAGATACCGGTACTTGTCTTTAGCATATTGACATCAACGCACTGTACCACTATCGAAAGCTTGGTGTCCAATTAACCCTGCTAGCCAAGTCACATATGTCTAAGGATTCGTGATGCTACGAGTACCGTACTACCCCTACCGGTATTTGTGTTCAGTTTTTTCTAGCCCCATCTCTTGGTTGAGTCAAACTCCCTGGCCACCCTTTGCTTTGCCAGTAACAACGCGACACTCCGCAGGAACAAACGCAAGTGATGCCAGTAGAGTACTGGGACTGACTTACCTGAGTAATAACTTGCGACATGGAATGGGCCAACTTCTCGAAAGATGGGAGGGGGGAGAGAAAGGGGAAGGGGAAAGTAGAGCCCGGCCACAAATCTCGGCGCATCCAAACATCAGAGAAATTGGGCTTCCCAGCTAAACGGAGCCCTCGACCATCCCCTGAATCCGACGCCGAACGTCTCTGTTAGAGTTACAATGCAAAGGCGGAGAACAACTCTTATTTCAACGGCATCGTTATCCTAACGTTCACCCTGGGACAAAGAGCCCGGAGCCCGACTGTTGGTTTTCTCCCCTCTCCTTACTCTCCCACTTTGATACGGTGTCGTATTCCCCTTTTAAATATACCAAAAGTGGGGGTTTTTTATTATTATTATTATTTTTATATCATATTATTATGCCCGACAAGAGTCTCTTCGTCGTATTTTTCCTTTCCATTTGCCCCCCTGCAGTACTTGTACCTTATTCCTCCCCATTCATCACTGCTCAGCCGGTACCATAGCCGTAACAAGGGAGATCCTTCCCCCTTCGCACGTTGTCTAACTGCTGATTTCACAAGACTATGAGTTGCATGAGCACATGAGCATTCGAGTACAAATATATACGACCAGCGACGATATATGCGCAGCGCTCTTTTTCTATTGAGTATCCTTGGCTTATCCCTATCGCCGGCGAAAAAGGAGGATTCTTTTATTCAGGCCCACCGCACCCACAATGGGAAGGAATATGTTGTTCGTTGAGTTATTATCGTTCGAATTCCTATTGTATTCGATACATGCTGCAGCATTTGTCCCGGCTTCCAAGTAACCAGGATACATTCACAGGGGCTCACTCACTCATTCGGCTAGACATTAATCCTCTCGCAGTATCCATAGGCAATCCCAGAAGAGAAAGTGCTTACAGTGGCTTTTTTTTCCTTTCCCCCTGCAGCCCTCCCCTCATATCGTGACAATTGTAATATTCCATTTCACGATCTCGATCCCAAACCACTTTGATATGCATCATGCCAATTAGTTGCTTTCACAAAGGACTCGTATAATATGATACCACACCTCCCCCCATCATATTTTCCCGTTCTAGAAATGCCCAGAGCCCGCTATGGTACACGACCGTATTTTTATTTTTTTCTGCGTAGCCGAAATTTCTTACACCATGACCTCTTGCACACAGCTGCACCCCGCTATCGGGACGACCAAAATCCGAAGAATCCGCCCGATATAGCGAGTGCTCGGGACAACATGTCCGGTTTGGTGGAGACAGCTAGGTATCCGGATTGTCGAGATCCGGGGCAGCGGTGTGACTGCATTAACCTACGGGCCACCTCTTCATTTGATACATAAGTGAGAAAAGAAATAAAAATAAATGGCGCACAACCGCAGGCGGACCTGAAACTCATGCTGCTTTCCTCATTTAGGGCTCGTTAGGAACCAGCCCGACCGAGGCCCATCATAAGTGTGCTTAAACAGGATAATCAAATCAGGAATTGAAAAATGATATGAAAGGATAGCAACTGGAGAGGCTTCGTTTAGCAGTTTGAACGAATCTAACTATGTACCGCACTTCTGATGCGTATCGGCGAAGTTAAAAAAACACAAATCCGGTACAAAATACAAAAGCAGCTAGATGGGGGGACGGAGAAGAGGGTGGATGATGGTACCAGTATGTCAAGTCCTGGCAGGGGGAGTCAAGCTAACGGCAATACAAATGAATACTTGGGTTTACACATGTCCAGCATGAGACATCAGAGAATGGGCTGATGCATAGTACAAGAGGGGAGAAAAGAAACTGCCCCCATCCCACTACTCGTAGGCATGATCAACTCCCACGATACCCCCTTCGAAACGATGGTAGCTGCCTCTTCAAATACCTGCATCTTGTACTCTCATCCTAATACTCTAGTGCGCTCTAGAGCTCTCGCTTCCTTAGATTCACAATATGGTGTGGTGACTACTGTCAAGTTAGATGTCTATGTTGACCGGGGACGGGGACGGGGAAACCCCTTTTCTTTGTAATAGGTCCGTACCGATATGTTAGCACCCGTATTCCCGCGCCTAGTTTTCCAGGTAGGATTGATGGGCATAGCTAGGGTGTTGGAAATGCGATCTAGCTTTCATTTTGTCCAATGCTGCCTAGTGATCATAGTGATCTCGACCTCCACGCTAGGACCACAGTTGCATGCATACCTACCTACTATGCCGATAGGAAGATATACGGCGCCTTTAACTGGCACTGCATTTGCTAGGGGAAAATTCATGGGTCAAAAACTGGCACCATGGGGGGCTGGGCGTGTTTGCCATTCCCCTTCTTTCCTCTATACAAGCAGACAGAGAGAGACCAGCAGGAACAACTTCTCCAACGAATTATAGCACTGATACTGGATACCCCACTTCAGCTACCAGTGGTTCACTATAGCACTAGCAGTATGTACTCGAGTACTTGCACTCTAGTAAGGTGCCATACCTTATTAAAGTGTCCCTGGATTGATTGCACGCCCACATGTCTCCACCAACCAGTGCTTTGTGTAGAACGTGCATAACAGCACAATGTGAATATGATATACCGAGAACCCGACTTTTGCCGGATATCAGCTCGGTGATGCCACACAGGTTCTAGGTCCCGTGAGGTTGTAGTTGTACAATGGTTGAAGGCGATAGCATGTAACAATAGTCGCAAAGGTGAAGACAAAATTCACAATAACACCGACTGATGGATTAGGCAGACCACGGATGTCGACCATGACAGGGGTGAGATGTGAGAAAGGGGAGGGAAAGCAAAGGCGAGGAATAAAAATAAACCCACGCTTCACTTTTAACACCTAGCACCAGTACTCGTCCCAGGCAAGAAGTACCCGAAAATTGAGGTGATCAGACGCCATTTTGGGCAATTCTCACCAAAATTGCCCCTGCTAACCGTGTCCACAGACCCCCAAGAGATGTTTTACCTCTAAAATATCCCTGAAATATCCCTGAAATATCGTTGATTATCCCTGTATTATCCCTGTATTATCCCTGTTTTTCCTCTCAATTTTCGGGTACTTCTTGCCTGGCACAAGTACTCGAGTACAGCACTGTGCCCGAGTGCGAGGAGGCCCCCCGGGCACAGTACACTCGATCACCTAGCCCCTGTAACAGTATGGCACCTGTAAATCAGCGTTATTACAGTACCGGCACTTGACTAGGTTCAAAAAACCCCGCCCCTCGACTGGTTTGTACGACCCTGTACTGTGCTCGTAGCAGGCAGGAAGTATCCGAAAACAGGGATTGTGGATTTGTATGGGGTCTCAGATACGCATAGATATTTTGTAATATATATTGTGAATCCCTTTCTTCGGGTACCCCCTGCAAGCTGCAAGTAGTTGCTTCAACTTGTGGTGCAGGCAGCTTAGAATCAACCTCATGACACCCAAATTTTCCCAATTTTTTGATGAACAACACCAGCACCACTTGTTCTTATTTTACTTATTCCATGTGTATAATTATTCTAAATCATCCAACTTGCAGAGCAGATTTGTTTCTAGGCAAGCGGTTCTTGCTATAATAGCTCTTAGAAATAAGGCAAATTTTGTAGGACTTGGGGTGTTGGTGCTTGTAATAATTATGAAGAAAAAGGGTTTAGCTGAGTAATCTAAAATATATTACCTAAAGTAGTAAAGGCATTTACTATATTAGTACTAGTGCTCTGACTCACAGTGGCACTGAAGGTCGATAATAGTGCTCCCACCATACTTGTATTCACCAGCCCATCACCCTACTTGCACCAACGCCCCTTATCAATGTTCGGCTTCCTCAGTTAGAGGAGAAAAGGAAGTAAAAAACAAAGAACAGTCACCTAGTAACTAAAGGATACCCTTGCTCCAGGCGGAATTGCAGTACTTGCTCTAGCCTTGAGTAAATACTTATGGTTACGGGCCGAGCAAGCCCTGCAAGTATGATACAAGTACTATAATATTATATCAGTGTGAGTAAGGGCTTACAAGTTGTAACAAAGAATGAAAAAAAGGCTAGGTTAGTAAAAAGAGGGGAGGATTAGGAAGCTTGGTTTGGCTTGGGTGGCGCAATTGTCCAGAAGTAGCTTTTCTTTTGCTTTTCTTCTTCTTTTCTTCTTTTCCCCCTGATGTTCCTTGTTAGGCGGAAATTAAAGGCGGATTGTCCCTCTCCTTGCCCTAATTACTGGGCTTTTTTTAGGGCTTTTTAAGGCTTTTTTTTTTCTTTATGGGAAATCTTAGAGCAAAGTCATAATATGTCACTAATGTCACTATTCAGCATCATCCACTTCCGGCTTGGAGGGGATGCGGCGAATTTTTCGCAATTGAAGTGTTGTTATGAATGCTGCGCAACACTATGCTCCAGCTTTGTGCTCCTCGTTGTTAACCAGCGCTATGGTTACTTGTACCCCCGATATCAGGTGTAATCGAGTACGATACATGTCATATTGTGGCACGCCGTACTACACTTGAAGAAGGGCACTTCTTACCCGGAACAAGCGCATAATTCCGGTTGCTATTTCCATCCCTCCCCCGGAGTACCGGTACCAATATTCTTGTCGACGCATTTAAATCTAAACACTAGCAATCCCCAAACCTTTGAACACGGGTGACACAACCCAAAACAAGAACAACGACGGAGCTTTTCCCCATTCTCCCACCATAAGCCCCCCCTCGCTTCCCTTTGATTTCTGACTTTTCTTTTTTCTTTCCCTTTTCATTCTGGTCTTTCACTCTTTCCCCTGCTTCCCTTTCTTGGCTTGGCCCAAAACTGTCGGGCTCTGCTTGCCTGGCCCCGATCTGCAAACGCGCTTTGAGCTGCGTGTCGGTCCGCCCCCAACTGTTTAGGCGACATCATCTGGAAGAAGCAAGCAGGCAATTGCACTGTGCCCGTACAATGCACAGCAGACTAACGTATTCCATGGCGTAGCGAGCCCCCGTCATAGCAAGCCACATACAGATTTGAGCAATACGATAGGTTGAGCTTCAGTCAAAATTGTATTAGTGGCTGGTATTTGGGTGTATGGTTCTCTGTGCCGTGAAATACGCTAATAAACAAGCGCTGTAAAAATTGGAATGCCGGTAATCGAGGATAACGCTAGGACGTCCAGAATTTCCCCCTTTGGATTAAGGGGAGAGAACACAGAAGGAAGATCCCCTCTCCCCGCGGTTGAGACAATAAAAAGAAAAATACACAAGCCTCACCATGAGAGGCAACTCCAACGTCCTAGCGAGATTCTCTATTACCCTCGTTTTTCTGGTGCCGTGCCGGTACTCTCTTATTCAAAGGGGGCTTTTCTTGGCAAAAAGTCCAAAGGAATTCTTACATTGACCAACCAGGATTGGGTATAAGGCCCGACCACGAACTTGCAAATGTCTTACAGATATCATGCCCGGGGATATGTTTTCGTACGCTACAGGGGTAGCTAACCAGCAGAATAATCCCTATCTTGTACGAAAACATATTCGTGGGTACCTGTACGATGGCACGATTAGCGGATTCTGATCTGGCCTTAACAACTTTGTATCATGTTCCAAATTATCTGCCTCCTCATGCAAACTATTTCAACTATGATACCGTAGAACATAATATCATGCTTGTACAAGCGCTTTTTGAGAAATTAAACTTTGGAGCCGCTCTCCAATTGGCTCTCCATAAATGCAAGGATTAACGTTTGGAAGTAATTATCATGGCTGTGTTGATATGTTTCTTGTCGAGATGGTTCTTTGGGGTCCCAGCGGGGTGTTACACACAATACCACTTTCTGTTTCCATTCTAGGCGTTAGTTGCTAAAGGTTTGTCCAATTAAGAGTTGTGTTCCCGGGCCAGGAAGAGGTTAAGCCTTTTTTTAGTGTTAGTAGCACCAGTAAGGGGATGAACATCACGTCCCGTCGTTCGTCCTCATTTGTAAGATTTTAGGGTATTTTTGCTTTTTATTTTTTCTCCCTCGGCGACTCACCACCACGATCATCCCTGAGGAACCTCGGGTGGGTTTTTTTGCTATCATAGAATTTGCAGAGGTTTGCTAATGGTGTATGCAGGTTTTAATTGGCCTGTGTAGTGGTGTCTCTCGGAATGGAAGGGAGTGCAGTGGAAGGAAGCCTTTACCAAACCGCTCTCTACTTTTATGGGGGAAGTCTCAGAATCCTTACAATATGTACGAGCATCAGAGCTCATGCGGCGAACATACAATACTAAAATGATTGTCCTCCTTGTCCCTTAAATAATAGCATCAAGCGAAAAGCCTTAGTCCGTGGGCACCCAACCTCACCTATCGTAGCTTGAAGTTTTCTACCTGCGGGCTTCCCCCCCTCACCTTCCTCCTCTTCTGCCGCGACAGGCTACCGATACCGTATGCCGTCTTTTTGGATAGATTCCATGGCATTGTGTCAGACTGTATGGCCGAATTAGCGGCCTGCTTGCTTGCTTATTATTGCTAGTCTAGGCGCCAACCCTATCGCAAGAATACAGGTATTGTCGCAATGCTTGCATATATCACAGATGTGGGTTAACGTCAATCGACAAGAACAAAATGCATGCGTCCAATACGCGAATTTTTTTATCCCACTCTTTCCGACAATCGCTGAGACAAAGAAGTTGGAAGGACCAAACAATAAATCGAAGGAGGAGGCAAAAGGCTGAGGAGGAGGGAAAAAAAGAAAACGGAGAAGGAAAAAGTGGAGGAAAAAATATAGATGCAAGAAATCAGGATGAAAGTAGGTTTCAAGACCGACCATAAATGGCGGTTACTTCCGTTTGCTCTCTCCAGTGATAGTAATTTTTATTATTTAGGGAACTCTTTTCCGCCACTTGATATCACTCCTATCGCTCTGGTTTACATAACTTTCACACAGGCGGGAGGTAAATCTTTCACCGAACCCACGGCTCGCTTGGATACCTTTCCCCCGGAGCCTCAATGGCATAATCCTTGGAACCTTCACTCGTGTAACCTAATGGTCGGAGCGACACCCGAGAGATGACATTGTTCCAGACCAGTCCAGCGAATCATTGTCGATTGATCAGTCAATTGGCCAAGCCAGCCCTTGGATGGACCAATAAATCAACTATTCAATCAGTCGTACGGACAAGCCGTAAGTTTAGCTGAAGGGGGTTGGGTGCTATCCGTATATGCAGAACTTTCGCACCCTCTCGTATCTGTATCGTTAGAGCAAGTCTCACGAATTGAGGTGCATGTTGTGCTGCTTTTGAAACGCAACTGGTATGAAAGACCACATCTGACCACATCTGATATCGCAAAGATGCGGGAGCGGAGTGCCGGTAATAGGCATTAGCGCGGCCAACGGCCTTCGGCTGTCACTTGTGGTGAAATAGAGTGGAAGAGGAATGTGGTACTGGATTTTAGATGTGTGAGGGGTATTTCAGCATTAGAGACCCAGGATATTTGAAGTCGATCCAACTTCCCTATTGTCAAAGGGTTTCTAGGGTTCAACTACGGTACTGCATGTGCAAGTACTCCCTATTGACTTCAATTCTACCACTCCACTACCGCAGCCCGCAAATTTCCCAGTGCATAAACAATGTCTTCGCTAGTTCAGCGGCGGCAAGTACCTGCTACCGGAACCACCGCGACGGGAGACCGGCAAAAACAAAGCCCTTGCAAGCAACAACATAGGTCCTTCTTCGGGCCACTCCCCGCAAATTATACCGCCGGTTGTATACATGGCAAGTGGTGGCGGAAAGGTCCACCCACCGTTACATCTGGCGGGCGCTGAACACATGTCTACGCCAAGGTCCCTACTATCCATCACCTTTATAGTTTGCCATGGAAGACTACAATACGGAGAGCAGTGGCTAACAGCTTATTAGCATTTCGAAGTCGCTTCCCGGCCCCCCATCGCTACTCCCCATTCCCCCAATTCCCATCTTAGGGGAAGCCAGCGGCGGTCGGGGTAGGCATGAGCAAAAATGAGAATCTAAAAACTAGACGAATAAGTGAGGAAAAATGCTTGTGAGCATGCATAACTTGGCGCGGAATCGACTCGAGGAAAAGGGAAGGAATGGGAGGAAGGGGGGAGATCAGATGTCTTTCTCTTCTTCCCAACTTTGGTTTTATTTTTTGACAGGGAGAGGGTTATCTTAGGGATGGTATAGGGACGGAAATATAAAATTCTCTTAGGACTATATTCGGCGGCGGGATATCATAGATGGGAAGATAGATGTTAGAGCTGGTTGCAGCCCTTTCCCTGCCCCCTGGTGCTTGTACAATATCGTAAATTGCTTACTGTTCTTGCTGTTACTGTGGGGATATTCGGTGGATGGGGTTGTCAACAGAGTGGCAAGTTAATATCGTAGCTCCCTACTTCCCTGCTGTTATTGTCAGTTTACTGCGCGCTTGGTTATCCAATGTTCACACTCTCTCCCTCAGGGAAATCAGGAAAAGGAAGATATAAGTACTTTAACCCGGTTCACGACAACATCGCACGCTTCCTGCCCTCATCCCCATCCATACATAGTTCCGAATACCATACACGTTTTGGCTCAAATCTTCTCACTCCTGACCTAGCTTTCTTTTGCCATTTTCCCTCCCTCTCTTCTCTCGTTTACCCTCTCGCCATCAACCGCTTTTGATAAGGAGCAGCCCACACCCTCTCAGGACTTACCGGTATTCCCTTTCTTTTATTTTAATTTTATTCTGCACCTACAGTTGCACCTGGCTATAGTGAACCTCCTTATAGTGAATCCCTGGCTATAGTAAACCGGAGAGACAGGAAAATCGGGATCCCATAGAAATTGTATTGGCTATAGTGGAAAAATCGTCCATAGTGTAGTGAACGGGAAGTGGCAAATATGCAGGGGTACAAAAACAAAAACACATACAAATTTAAATGGCTATAAGAAACAAAAGCTGAGATACGTATAAACTATCCCCTAAACTTGTCAACTGCCCACGAACCCAAGTGCCCTCCTCCACCAACAACAATAACATCAACAACAACAACAACAACAACAACACCAAAGTGTGGGAAGATAGTTTAAAATTTAAAGAAACCGGTAAAAAGGCAAAGAAATAAAAGAACAGGCTTCTTTATAATGAAAACTAATGAACAATTTCTCTCTTATCATTGTTGAATCATGGGAACAGAGTCGGGCTGGAGTGGATTAAGGGTCCCAAATGGGCACCTTGACCGTGCAAGGGACAGTGGTTTTGGATGGTAGGTGGGTTGATAGGGTTCAACAGGGTGTACCGCTACAGTTGTCCAGCATCGGTCTCGTAAGCCAGTGAGCACTGTCTGGCTTGAGTGGCGGGGGTTGCTGGGTGTGACTTTCGGTTGATGACATGGGGTCTCAAAGCAATTGTAGGTTGAACTACTAGTAGGAAGCTCTAGGGGAGGTGGAAATGTGTCTGGCATAAGAGCACCAGCAATAGGTGAAAAGCGCGAAAGATGTAAAGGAGGGTCTGGAGTTTGTTGATACTGTGGGAGGAATAAGGAGTCCGGCTGTGGTGGAATCGTATTACCAGTAGGAGGTTTAGAGGAACCAAGCTGCAGCCAGTTAGTCAAGCTAGCTTGCTTCTTGTTTCTCATCTCGTGCTCTTGAAAGCCTTGTTGAATTTTCTGTAGCTGGTAAATGGCCGTAGATATCGGTAATTGTGATCCAGCTACAGGAAGCGTATTTGTGGAAAACCGTTCGAGGAGAGTAACAATGTGGCCGATATGTGACTTGGCGAGCGATATGGAAATTGGTTCAGGAACCTGGCCTTCGGCTGGATCGGTGGAGTCTGTTGATGAGTCTGTCTCAGCACCATTCCCATCATTTCTCGCCTGCAGGTCGTGAATAATATCGGTAGTAGATATTGTATCTGGGCTAGCATTAATGTCCGGAGCGTCCTCATCGTAATCCAAAAACCTATTCACAATCTCTTCAACCTGGCCACTATGGCAGCTAAGGTCCGGGTCAAGAAGAGAGGAGATAGATATGTGAGTTGCTTGTTGAATCTTATTCATGTACTCAGTATAGGAAGCATCCTGATCTCGGTCAAGTGCCTCCACCAATCCAACCTTTTGCCAACAATGAAATATGACACTAGCTGGTAGTTCATCCCATGCTGCAGCTATCATATAGATAACTTGCAGGACATTCAATTTGGGTGGAGCCATTCCGGTTCTTTCAAAATGGTCAACAATGTAAGCAACTGTCACAAATCGTGACTAAGCAAGGCAGATTTCAAATGACTAATACTTATTAGTCATAAGGTATGTTGGGTTTTTACACTATGACGTCATTTGACTCATAGCTTTCACATGACTGCGCACTTGCGAGTCATTGGTTAATTATGATTGGTTAATGATTTCATGACGTCACGATTGTGACGTCATATGATGTAATGATTTCGCACATGACTCAGATTACGAGTCATGGGTTTCACGCATGCGACTCATTTGAGCGCATGATCGGGTTTATAGGTTAAGATCGAGTAAAGAGGATGTGCGCAGATGATTCGTAAGAATCAGCTGATGGATTTCGCACCATGACTAATTATTAGTCATGGGGGCTATGTTAGGTAATGGTGTCGGATCACCAGGGTTAGGTTTGTGGGAAGATGCCTATATAAGGCTCTTGGTTCCGACCAAGAGATAGGACACGCTTCTCGCAAACTTTTTCCCCCCCCCTACATTTCACATACAAACCTCAACTCTACCCCGCTTTGCGTCCGGAACAGACCCCTCGCCCACTTTTCCTCCACTTCTCGCCGCCATGGCAAACCCACTCAACCTCCCCCCAGGGAACGCGGCCTTTGGTAGGCTCTCAGCCCTCAACTCCCCCCTCCCGTCGAGCTCAGGAACCCTCTCGACCGATCATCCCATTGAGTTCATGATGAGGCAACTCGCCCAAGCAAGGAGCGCCCTCAGGCTCAGCAACCAAGACTTCCCGGACCTCAGCCCAGACGCGCAGGCCGGCACACTCCCCATAGAATCCATCACGATCGTTCTCCTCTCCCAGCTCGTACAGGGCCTGGTAACCGTCTCACATGAGCTGAGCGGGGTAACCCAGGCGGTCGCAACCATCTCCGAGGAAAACGAGAATCTGAGGGAGGAGCTCCATGACATCTCCTCTCAACTTGCGAACCTCCCCCACTCTCAAGAACAAACCGCTCCGGGGATCGCCGATCTCCAAGCATCCATACGTGACCTGTCACATCGTGTGTCAGCCCCAACCCCTGCCCCCCCGGCATTTCCCCCCCCACAACAGAGGTTACCCCAACCCCCCCCAACTGCCGGCCCCCCCCCCTCGAGGAAAGGAAAAGAAAGGGCCCGAGCACCACCCACACCTCCCTCAGCCGCGGCTGAGGACCCTAAATACCTCATACCATTCTACGATACGAGGCTTGGCAAGGCCTTCGGTGACCCCGAGAAGTACGCCAAGCTCTATCCCAACTCATACGAAGCCGGGGAGTTCCGGAAAGGAAGATACGACCTTGACTCCTTCACCCCAGGCCACCTCCACCCAGACGTCCACCCCTCCCCCTCCTACGCGCAAGCTGCCTCCGGCTCAGGCTCGGGCGGCAAGGGCAAAAGCAAAGCTGGGAAGCCTCCTTCCCCCCAACAAGTCGCGAGTGCGGTCGCCCTTCCTGTTAAAAAGGGGCCTCCCTCCCTCCCAGGTGCCCAACGACGCTTCTTTGCTCCTCGCCAGTCCCCGTCCCCACACCCAGACGCTCTCACCATTGCCGCTACCTTTCCAGACATCGCCGCTCGCGTCCTCCGCGAATCAAACTGCCTCCTCCCCCTTGGCTTCACTGCTACTGTCAACCCTCGTGGCTCCATCTCTTTGACCGTCACAGACAAAGCCACCCCCGCCGCCTCGTACGCCCCCTATTTCGACTCCCTCACCAGGGCCCTCAACCAGTCCTTCCCGGTAGGAGAAAACCCCTGGTGCACCCTCGTCCTCGCCCCTACTGCCATCCAACTA
>Ga0307509_10003796_pt1 | contig 22413 bp, 28 predicted proteins | sample 10_EM_MG_FD_202245 | JGI IMG/M metagenome (GOLD analysis project Ga0307509, IMG submission 202245) | Populus trichocarpa ectomycorrhiza microbial communities from riparian zone in the Pacific Northwest, United States - 10_EM | ecosystem: Host-associated > Plants > Roots > Unclassified | place... | reverse complement strand
ACCCCCCCCCCCCACCACACCCCCCCCACCAACACCAAACCCCCCCCCCCCCCCCCCCCCGCCCCGCCCCCCAAATGCAGATGCTGGGTAGAGGGTAATTGAAAGGTTGGGATAGAAGTATTGTGTAGTGGAATTTATGTAGTCACTTGTGAAGCAGCACGCCTCTTGCCTTCCTCCCCCCCAATCAGTAGCGCCTCCCACCAAAGGACAAGGAGGGTAAGTAAAATGTATTCTATTCCGTTCTACTCTATCATTACATCTCCCTATATCCCATTCACAAATTCTCACTCGCTCTTCACGTTAACCTATCGTTAACTAAACGCCCTACAACACGATTTACAAATAAACATTCATCCCAATTCAATTTCTCTTTACAAAAATTCAATCCCTCCCCCCCTACAAGTCTATATTCCCCAAAGCGCTCCAGTATCCTAAGCAATAAACACTTCCTGCATTAAAAAGGGCTGAAAGACCCCATGAAATCGAAGTGAAGCCCTATTGCACAAATAAAAGTAAAAAAGCTATTTTTGGAAAAGGGTGAAAAAACGGAAAAGAACGGTCAACCCCGCACTGACCCTCGTCTCCTCTAAACAAGAAAGGGAAAGAAAGAAAAAACGCCAATCACCCCTACCACCAAAGACAAATGGAAAAATAATATAGTAAGAAACAAGAAGTAGAAAGAAAAAGCTCAAAATAGGTAGATGGGTAGGGAGGCCATGAGAGAGAAGGAAAGAGTATACAAGTAGGTAAATCACAATATATCCCTTATAAAAAAGAAAGAGAAAGGTCGCCAGCAACGCTAAAACCACTAGTCCTCTGAAGGCTCCGAACTCGACCTCTTCGGCTTCTCCTCCTCCTTACCGGCAGACCTAACAACCGCCATGAACTCATCTTCCTTCCCGAGTTCCCACCCGCGTTTCACGTTCCAGCCGAGGAGGCCAACCACTTCCTCTGCATCGCCATAAAGCCTAGATTCCAAGACGGTCATTACTGCTACTGCGGTGCGGACGAGAAATGCGTCGCCCTCGAAGGAGTAAATGTCCCAGATGCGAGATGCAATGTCGATGGGGCAGTGCAGGGTGAAGAGCGTTAAAAACATAGCTTCTAGATACATTGGTGGCGGGAGATTGAGGATCACGTGGATGTGTTGGTATAATGAGGGGAGTTTGTATCTGAAGGCTTTGAGGAAGAGGTTGTATACTCGAGACATCTGACTTGAATTAGTAATGAAAGAATGCTTAGATTTGGAGGGATGATTACTGCGCTCTCGTCCTGTGTATAGAAAGCCAATGGTAAAGGACGGTTTAGCAGATTAACAAGCGTAGTGAAGCTCTGTTCTGGGGAGAGGTTCAGAAGCAGCAAGCCAGCGACAACCTATAGCGAAATCAGCCACCCTTCTAGTTGAGACCGGGAAGAAAGATAACCCACGTGTGTGCCGAAAACATATCCAACATCGCTTCGATACATAGAATACGCCATCAGTACCTCCAGCAGGCTCTGATGAAGCGGGCCCTTCTCCTGAAACTGAATTGTCAACCACCACCCAACAACAATTTCCAAAAAGAACCTCGAGGGATAAACCCCCCACAAAACTTACCTGGAAAATCCCGAGCTCTGTAAAAGTCTTATTCACATCTCTTCTTATAGCATTGAACAGCTCCCTTTCCTTGAACGAGTACATTGCCGGACTCTTCCTCAACCCATCCTCCACATCCCGTGCCCGTTTCAGCGCCAGCCGGAACGTCTCCGGGCCTACTATAAGATTATTGCCAAACGACAACTGCCAGACTTTTCCCCGACATCGGGGAGCGACACCCTGCCACCAGAGCTCTCGGGTTTCGTTCTTGCGAGTCGCGATACTCCAGTTTGGTATGATGTGCTGGTCCCAGACCCTGTCGGTATCGTTCTTGATCCGATCTTTGTACTCTTGCTCTTGTCGCTCTCTTTCGGCACGTTTCCGATCTATGCTATTGTCAGATTATGCATTCCAAACCCAGCCAAATCGCCTACCTGCTTCCTGCGACAAGCGCATCATCTTCTTGTACTCTTTCAAGTGTCTTTTCTCCTCCTCCTTCGACTTGGGCGGTAACCATGAAGGCCTAGTTCTGGATAACACAGCCTCCTTCTCCTTACTAATTGGCAGTGGGTCAATCATCCCATTGGTCATTTGCAGCGGCGGGAGCGGGATAACCGTAGTTGTAGAAAAACTCTTCTTGATAGGCATGGGCGTAGGCGGTACGGAACCAGACACAATTGAGGCACTACTCTTGCTCTTCTCCATAGACTTCTGCAGCCTCCTTGTAGTCTGCTCAATCTCCTTATCCGCATGTCTCTCCAGCGCCTCACTTAGTTCCTTCGCCTCGTCCCCCAACTCCAACATCGCGTCGTTCCAACTTTTAGACCGGAATTGAGTTCTGCCTCTCGCCTCAGTACCTAATTCACCGGGTATGGATACCATCGAGGCTCCCCTGGTTGGCGGCGGTGTAACTTCCCCATTAACTGGTAACGGCTCCCGGGGTGATGTCCTCTCCGGTGAAGGTGTAGCTGACAATGCTCTCGCCGACCGTGGGGAAAGAGGAACATTATAAAAGATGGTATCAGGCGGAACGTCGTCGTCAGAATCGCATTCGTTCTCCAACTCTTCTACCGTCTTCCTGTTCGAAGCCTGGTGCCAGGATAGCCTCCTCGGTTTTGTCATCGGTGAAGTTTGTCTCCCGTGGGACGCATCCGAAATCGCCATGATGTTGAGGGAGAGCGGTGCGGACGGTGGATCGGGGGAAAGTGATCTCGGCGGTGGATTCTTGCCGCTCTGGCTCCCGTTCGTTCCGTTGGTTGAAGCCGATCTTCGTGAGGGGGGACCGAGATGATTTTGCTCCTGAGGCGAGGGATGCACGTTGGCCTGTGACGAAGAGAAAGGGGGCCTCTTCATCTGCGTCAAGTCCCTCAGCTTCCCCAGGGCCGTGGTGGTGCCATTCCTCCCCATCGGCATGGACTGCCTCCCGTTCAGCCCCCCGACACTCCTCGGGGGCTTCGGCATCGACATGGGCATCGGCGCGGACGAAATCTGAATAGTGTGATGGTCCTCATGGTCATCGCTCAAACCAATCTCCTCAAAATGGCCCAGGCCATTGCAAATGCCTCCATCGTCGAGTTGGAGACTAGAGGGCAACGAAGACGACTTTGACGAACCCGTTCCTCCGCCTTCGACAAGCTCCGGAGGTGAGACCCAGCCACCAACGCTCGCTGTCATTTGTCAAAGAGCAGGATAAAGGGGGGACGTAGGGGGAAGAATTGTTTTTTGTTACGAAGGAAAAAAATTTTATGTCGCTATCGAAGCTTGTTCTCTCCACCTCTTTTATTATTGTTGGCAAGAGTTTTCAGGGGTACCGGTTCGGTTGAGTGGAGTGTAACGACAGCGACAAAGGTTCAAAAAACGCAAACAATGTTGAAAAACGAGTGACGTCGGCTCAAAACCCCAACCAAAACTAGCAAAGCAAAGCCTGGGTTCGTCTCTCCAGGAACGAAAATAATTGGACCTTTTTCTCTCTTTCCCGTCTTTTCCGATTCAGGCGTAAATTAACCTTACTCGAAGGTTTCCCCAAACGAAAATCAAAGGTAAAGATGGTCCAATAAAAGGTTTAATAAAATAATTTATGGGGGGGAGAAGATTAATGCATAGGCATATGAGAGAAGCGAGCGAGTTGGTGGGAAAGGAAGAGAGAGTGCGGAGGACAGAGGAGACTGGTGAATGGACGGTTTGAGGCTTGAGGGGCGTAGATGAATCGGGAAGGTTTGAATGTGGGAAACCTTGGGGGCAAAGCAACAGTGAAGACCCTAACCCTTGCGAGGTACTTACCTTTTCTTCTTCACAAGGAGCAGAAGAGTGAGGGAAGAAGTGAGAGAGGGAATGAAGGAAGAAAGGAAGGAAGGAATGAATGAACGAAAGAAGGAGACATTAGGCACTCTGGGACTGTCTACGCGGGACCGGTGCTTGCACCGTATTTTAGACTAAAACCTCATCCAAATACCTTGCCCTATCCGAGCATATCGGCAATCGAGTCGAAGCAAAAAAAAAAAAGGTCTCGAACCCACCCTCGCAACGCTAGCCCAAGCAAAGAGCTCAACGTACCACAGCAACCAGACCGACGATTTGATCTAGTCCAATTGGACGGGGAAGGGGGAAAAAAAAGGAGACAAGAACCACGAATACCGACATGGCACTCCAGTTCGGTCAATACTCGAGTAGATAGATTCCTCAACGAACAAGAGACGGCCGATCGGAAAGAGTGTCAATTGGGATTTTCAGATTCCCACCATCCCGGGTTGGCTTAGACCGACCGGTTCACCTCTGCTCGAGCACGATACAGTGCACCTAACCCTCATACTAATCCAATACATTACCACGCCACCTGCCAACTCAACAGTCAATTTTTCCTTTTTTTCTCTTTCCCTTCTACTCGAGTAATACAATACTATACCACAACTTTGCGAACAAGACCAAACAAGGCCAAAGGTAGATTAATAATTAAATGTAACCCAGCTTACGGTACTAGGTGGGAGAAAAGGGAAGGGAGTAGGAAGGAAGGAAGGGAAGGCCTCCTTCTAAACCCCTCTAAAACTGCTCGTATGCAAAGACATGATAATATTAATATGATATAATACCGGTACACAATGTTTCCTGTGCCTCCCAGGAGCGTTACTATACAAGTACTCTGCAGTATCACAGCACAACACTGCGCGGTCAAACATGCCACTCCCCTCACCGAACAACAAAAAAACGAAAACTTTGATGCAGTAGACAATTAAATCTATGATACCAGTGCTCGTACAAGTACCCCCCGAGTCCAACCCTACTGCGGGGCACAACTCAACCTACATGAAAGTACTTCTCGCTCTCCCCCAACCCCCAGAGTGAAAAACTCCCTATCCAAAGAGCACTCGGGCAGTACTGTATAGTACAGGATTTCAGTACCGGAAAGACAGGAAAGGATCCACGTCCAAACATGAAACCCGACCCGCCAAGCCTTGAACCTTCTTCCCCTCACGCTGAGAGGTGCCTTCGAGCCATTCTATCAAGGCGCGATAACTCGTCTGCTTCCTGGCAAGGACTATCTTGAATGCTTGTGCTCCTAGCCTGAATGGAATGAAGTGCCGGTGGTCGGTTCGGTTAGCCGATGACCACTCTACCTAAAACGTGGAGAGAGGGAAACGGGGGGATAAGCGAAGATACGAACCATTTTACTTGTTCACGCGTCACGGCCCTCTTCGCTTTTGAGTCTTGGCAGCTCTTTACCATCACAAAGGCGAACTCGAGGACGTCGTTTACTATCTTTATTAGCAGGTTTTGTGATGGACGACGACGACGACTTGACGAGAGGGCTTTGACGGAGCGATGGAATTTCATGGCGGCTTCGATAAAGTTGTGGTAGATATTCTTGAGTACCGTTTGGAGGTTGTTGAAGTCCATGTCAAAGAACATGGCATGCGCTTGGAACTTGAAGGCGCTGCAAAGGCAAGTGATTTATTGGTCAGTTACAGATGGTGGATGAATGCATAGCATAACGTGGGTTAAATTGACCAGAGTGCGCGCGCCGGGAGGGGTAGCGTACCTTACTGCTTTCTTGTGCAGGGATCTCCCAGCGTTCCGGGAATACTCCACAGTGAGGGTATCATCCACGACTACATATCGATATCAAATACGGTTAATGAAACGGTTCAACTCTGCCCAAGCGCCGACATCGAGGAGCGGAGGGCTTGGGCTACACTCACTGTTTTCAATCTTCCTCTCTCGATCTCGTCTAATATCCAAGGTCTTTGTATGTATCAGGTTCCCGCAATAGGGGAATTCCTTCGTGTCGATAATCCGGTTGATCTTCCGCCCATTTACGGTAACCTCGAAATTGCTTAGCGACTTGTCAATACCAACAGATGCGCCGTACTCCGGATGGCCCTGGTGCATTATTCGAAAGAACTGTTCTGCATGGCTGCGATCAATTGTGATGAACAAGAAATCATCAATGAGCCGGAGTAGCACGCCCGTTGGGGCTGACGCAAAGGGAAGCTTTTTGCGCTCAAGATCTCCGTAAAAAAAGTTACAGAGAATGGTAGAAAGAACAGAACCCTGTGGGATACCAGACTTTTGACGGAAGAACTTTTTTCCGATCTGGAAAAAGTGGACATCAGCCAAGCGAGAGTGCAGGGCTTGTCGGCGCGTGGGACATACCTTGATAATATTAACGAGGACATGTTCTTTCAGTAATCCCATTAATTGATCCCGTTCCTTATACGTTTGCACCACATCCTCAACCCAGATTGTTCCTCTCCTCCTGCGTAAGCCATGATTACATTCTTCCTTTACCAGGTCGCAAAACCTTCCAAAATTGTCTGCCGAACCGCCTTTCGCCACAAACTTCTTTGCAATCTTCCCGGCTGGCGCTGGTGCCTTCACCTCGGCATACTTGTGGATGCGGTATTCCTCTTCTGTCAGGAGCGCGCCTACCACCTTTAGCAGGTCTTTCTGGGGAATGGTGTCGAAACAAGCCTGAATGTCGACTTTAGCAAAGAAGAGTTTGGGTGGTGTTTTATAAGCCGACAGGAGATGCTTTTGGAAAGCTTTTAGTTTAAGATACATCTCTCGGACATTGAATAAGGAAGAACCAAGAGCGGCCGGCTTGCGGGTCTAGTAAGTGCGTGAGTTAGCATTGGCCGAAAATAGCACCTGTAGATTGGCACTCTGCTCGACGCAAAAGGGCGCGCGCTTAGAGCGCCAACCATAGCCAACCAGGACAAAAGAATAAGCATACCTTCTCGAAGGATAAAACGTTAAACACCGGTGTCATAATGGAATTGATACTCTGTGTAAGTATAGTCTTTCCCCGTTCCACTACCATGCCTCGCTTCCTTAGGTTCATAATTGGCCTAATCCCGGTTTCCTTAGGCAATAGCCTGACAGTTGAAAATCCCAACTTCCTACTGTCCAAAATTCGCTTCGCCTGATCGCTCTTTAGCTCCACAAACATCTCCGCTTTTAGCTTACTGATAGTAGGCTCAGACAACTTCTTCCAGACATCGTGCCGGAAGTAGAAAACACGGTTCCGGTGGATATTCGACTCGGTTACATAAAAATGTGAACGGAGAAGAGGTATCAATAGCGAGTCAAAAAGGTAGTATACAAACTCCGAAAGTATCTGGATGCGCTTGAGCGAATCGGACTGCGAGAGCTTTCCGTCTCTGGTATTGGATGGGCAAAGCCAGGCAAAGTCGGTTAGCTACGAAATCCGTCAGTCGACACCATGATAAACTGGGGAGGAAGAAGTTACTTTCATGCCCTGCATAACTTCGTGCAATGACAATGTCTCGTATCTTCTTAGCTTAACAAATCTATCCACGTTCCTCATAAAAACCTTTTTATTCTCCTTGCTTCCCCAGAATTCTGTGGGGACAATATTTAAAATCACCGCTCTCGCAAAGGCAGAAACCTCGCCGATCGAGGATGCAAAGTCTGTAAAGCTCTCTTTCTGCTTCAAGGGGGGGGATTCTGATGAAGGGGTCGTTCCGGTCGAGATTGAGGATGGGAAGGGAGGTTGGGAAACAAGCTTGCTCGTATCACTACTGCCAATAACCCTTTTGACATGGGGTATGGAAAGTCGTGTATCGGGGACACCCTTATCACATAACTTTGAAGCCGACATGATCAGCACGCCACCCGAGCGAAGGGGAGACAGGAGGGAAAAACAATAATACCCAAACAGGACAATAATACTCAATCAGTGCATGATATGAACACCTCTTATGCAGCCTCATCATCCTCTGTACCAGATCGAACGTTTTCCCCTTCAACCTCTTGGGAATAAAGGTTGCCTTTCCACCTTGAAGTGCGATCTCATGCTCACGAAGAGTGTAATCTTTGAGTGGCTGTATGGTTTCCTTCCTGTCCACGGTTGAAGTAAAAACATTATGGAGGTTGAATTGCCTTGGGAACATATATCTCAACACATGTGTTACGTGAGTTCTATCTGAAGGATTGGGGAATCGATTGAGAACATCTAGTACATGTCACGAATTAAATCGATTCCTGGAAGCGGGATGGGCTCCGGGCGGTCGAGAAGGGAAAGATGCATCACCCACGTATATGACGGAAGCCAAAAACGACCTCCCCACGGGCATTATAGGCAGATTTTGAATAAAACATTCGAGACCTCACAAACATTATCTCCCCCGGTGTCCTCAAATCTCGATGTCTACCAAGCTCCACGTGATTAAGGCTTCTCGTGGGGGCAGTCTCATTGTTAGGGCCATTGGCATTAGTTATCTTGGCCCGCTTGGCATGGACAGCCGAACCAATTTCCGTCACAGAGCGTTTCAAGGATTGGCCGACGGAACGGGCCCTTACTGATCCCCCAGAATTGGGGGCAGGACTTTTCGGACAACCTTGCGGAAACGGCTTATTCAAAGGATCAGATATAGGAGGGCCTGGATAACGGAAGTGAGTGATAATTAAGTCAACAGTTGATCAATATACGGTAGGGCGCGTTGCATTCGCGTGGAGGAACGGCAGTGGCAGTGCGAGCAAGACCGGTTCACCGGGTACCGGTGTTGGGCTCGCTTGTTGCCTGTTGCGCGACATGAACGAGAAAAGGGGAACTGAGGGAGGAAAAAAGAAAAAAGCCGGCTGACCCAAAGGGTCGGGTATCGGCCTTGCCAAAAGAAAATGTCACGCATGGATATTGAGAAGGGTAAGAGTGCCGAAATTGAGAGAAAGATAAGGTACAATATGACAGGATAAAAAAGGTATCTCATCTCCCGGGAAGATGGGGCAAAAGCCTGGCAAAACGGAAGAGAGAGAAAGGACAAGGGGGTGAATGAGATTCACTTACCAGTTAGTTGATAGTAGTTGCTTTTTGATACGTCGTAACCCTCATCCAACTTTACGAAAATGCTCGTGTTGAGAAGCAAATTTAGCATAGGCTCCTCCCCTATTATCTTAAAGATGCCAGCCCACAGCTTAGATTTAAGAGTTGTAACATGGGTATTTGGATAGAAATTCACGACATCGATACCCAGAGGCCCCGGGTGAAATTTGTGAGTAGAATGTGTATTATTGTTAGTCCTGTAGCCTTGGGCGAGAATATTATTGGGTTTCCCTGGGTAAACAGCTTCCAACGGCCGAGTGTTTGAGCGGTAAAAGAGAGTGTGTAGAGCTAAATCGACAATCTGCAGGCAGGACAGTTAACCAGCTTGGTCTGTGCAGATGCGGAAAGGGCTTGCTCGAAAGAGGGATGGGGCGCTTGTTGGCTACTGTACCTCGCTCTGGGAAGATGTTGAGGGATGGGATCCCGGGCTAAATTGAGTAGCGTCAGCAACATCCAATACCAACAACCCAAGACTAATATTTTTTCTTAGCCCGACGAGAGTGGTATCCAGATGCGCCAGCAGCTCGGCATCGGTGTCTTTGTCAATTGCACCGAGCCTCTTGAGGCGACCCGATCTGCGTGAACAGACCAGCACATGCCTCAAATATGCATGAAGTGGGAGCAGACAAGGAAAGTACTGTGAAAGGACAGGATGGTGAACAGAGGCCGGAGCAGGAATGTGGCGAGGCTTTGTATCCGGGGGAGGTGAAGGTCCGTTTGTCGTCGCTTTCGACGTTGTTTTGCTGGGCCCAGGCAGCATCGGTGATAAGGATGCTGTCAATGATGGCGGCCGAGGGTATGCATTTGCCGGCGGTGGTGCAGAGGGCGAATGAGGATGAAGGCGCAACCGTTTTGGTCTATGATTGTCGCCCCCAGCCTCACGAGTGGCAGTGGTAGTACCGGTATGCGACCCATTGGATGGGAGTCCTCCCCGCTTCCTTTTTCTGCCTCCCATCGGGTTTCCGAGTGAGCTCCCGAGATTCAGAGCGAGAGGTGATAGCCCTGTGGGGGGGAGATGGATTTATTTTAAGAGCACAGAGGAGAGAGAGGGATCAAGGATTCATTGGGGGCGGGTGTCTGGGAAGGAGGAGGAGCGACAATGGTGAGAGTGCTGGCGCGTCGAGGGTTCGGGAAATTTGGAACGCAGCCAAAGAAACGCGTTTGGACGCATTCTCCCAAATTTAAAACACGCACCCTTTCACGTTCACCAGACGTTCACCAAAAAAAACATAGTAGCTTCCCCCCCCTCTCCACTGCCAAGAGAAAGTCGTTCCCCCTGGCCTGGGCTTGTAGGGGAAAAAAAAAAATGGAGTAGCCAATTAAAATGCACAAAAAGCCTGGAAGCTTCCCGGGCAACCCCTTGCTGTTGTGCTTCACCACCGGCTCCTTCCAGTGGGGAACAGGGTGTCAAACATGTTAATAAATCTCTGCAGATTTTTATTTATTTTTTGGTTGCCATAACTTATCAAAACGCTTCCCCAATCCGCAGCCCACCACCGGGTTGAGAACAGGTGAAATATCACCATACATATTGTACGAGTACACACACATACACATACACATACACATACGCATACCGTAACAATACATGTTGACCGTTCCACAAGAAACAAGGCTTTCCGACAACAATCAAACGGATGTGCTAGGAACCTGGACGCTGCCGCCCCCACTGCAGCCAGAGATTCTAGCATTCTAGCGGAGGAGGCCAGCTGCCAGGAGGCCGTCGATGCTCGTATGGCGGAGAGGAAATTTGACGTTTTGTTGACTCCCTTCTGCCTCTCTTCCTTTATCTTTGCCTTGTGGGTATTTCTTTTTTTGTCCTTCCTTTTTTGCCCCTCGCCCCTCATTGCCTCCTCTTGCCGCAATCCATCAAGCCAGCCAGATTCCACTCCTCAATTCCCTTATTCCCGAGGAAGCCCTGTTTGCCCACAGACTCCATCTCTGGAGCTCAGCCGAATATTGTCCTCGCGGCCGGTATTGGACAGGACAGGGAAGGTGATTAAATTTTGATCTTTACTTGTAGAGCATTGCTAGGCATCAACACCCTTTTCAGTACTGTACGAGGACCCTACTAGATTCACGGTCACCATTAGTTTGCTTTACATCATCTCTCTTCTCTGCTGCATACCCTACCCTACCCTCCACATTGCATAGGGTTCGTTGCAGCGTACCTGATAAGGTGTTTTGAGCTACTCGAGTACGGTAGGGGGTAATAGCGTGCACTTAGGGTAAGTGTGTGTGGTGGTGGTGGGTTGCTCTTCCAGAGTCCACCCTTTTTCTTTCCCTTCTTGAATCTCGTCCGCTCCAACACTTGTTTCCATCTTTCCGCACCTTTCCCGATCAAGCGCCGACATCTTGGAAATAGGGACGGTTATTGTTGGCATTCTCCGTCAAAGGGCTCGAATACTGATACCATCTGCTCATAGCAGAGGTATACTGCAGTGCTGTAACGTATAACACCATATCATCGGACGCTCGCGCCTTTTAGAGGTACTTACTCTTGACTTACAAAAAAAAACAACAACAATAGGTGACCAGGAAGGTTTATCGTCTCCCATCCCCAGATAACGACATCCCTCAAGGCGAGAAGAAAGAAAAAAAAAACACCAGAGTAACAGGTACGGTAAAATTGCTGTGTTCGCACGGCACAGTCCCTAGCAATAGGCAATAACATTGAAGCAAGTTTGGTAACCTAACCTGCCCTTCTCTCCCTCCCTCCTCCTCCTGCTCTCCCCACTCCTTCCACACACCCACGCACACATACACCCCGCCCTGCCCCTTTCCTTCACACCTCGCTCGCTACCTGACCGGAAACTCTGATCACACGAGCAGCTGTCTGGAAGCGAGAGATTATCACCGCAGAACGTGGGGCGGATCAAACTCGTCTATCTTCATTGCACATCATATCAGCAATTCTAACGTCTGACTGACTGACTAGCCGATTGCACTTTGTGCTGCACCTTAGGGACGGCAAAGTCAAAAGAGCATCTTCGCCGTGCGAGCCACCGACACACCTCCGTTGCAGGCACAACTATCCTTCTGGCATCGTACCTGCACTATCACATTCCCGGTTCACACCCACTTCTTCCATCGAATACCGCTACCACCGCTACCTCTCAACAATCACCCTCAACCCTACCAATCAATAAATAACGGCCGCTAAAATCCACTTTACTGGTAGGACCTAACCCGCAAAACCCGCAATTAGGTCTATCGCAAACATAGGGCTAACGCTTGGAGAAAGGGTGTCGTCTTCCACAATTATTTGGCCCGTCCTCCCTTCCTCCTTCCATCTTCCTCCCTCCCTCCATCTCTCTCCCAGTATCCCCCCACATGTCCAATAGCAATGCCTCCAAGTAGCCTTCCCGCTGCTTCGGCGTTCCAGCCTCCGGACCCCCAAATGCCAGAGCAATCGTCCCCCGCTTCGCCTTCTCCTACAAAGGCATCTCAGCCGAGAGCTATTTTGCCCAAATCATCATCAATCAATTCCAAAACTAATTACATTTCACCTTACCGACAAACGCCCCCACCTGGAAGGTCGGTTTCTTCCCCGCTTGCTAAGTCCTCAACAGTAACGTCATCATCACCGGCGACGAATGCCCATTCCCCTAACTTTAAGGATATTGTGAATCGATTCAATACAAAGCAGGATGAGAAAATCCCGAATCCCAGTAACCGCATTCCAGCTGTCGCCGCTGGTCCCAACGCCGCTAGGACTAGAAGGCCACCGGCATGGAAACCAGCGGGCGGTGGAAATGGGCAATCTGGTGGATCTGCACGCTCGAACAATCAATCTACAACTGGGAGAATTAGAACCGGCGAGCGCTCAGGATCAGCTCAATCTAATTCCGTCGCCAGTAGAGGGAAAAACTCGAGTCGCTCTCGACGGCCCACTACTTCAATGAGCAATGGTGCTGAAGAGGCCACAAGTGCTCGGAATCTACTACCACCGTTGGATACATCTTTTGGCGACAAACCTGCCGGCCCGGGCAGACATCGGAGGAGCCGCTCCGCCCTGGAGATTCATTCGCCTTCTGCAGCCTCACTGGCTGATACTGAAGGGGAGTCAAGTAGCGCCGGGTTTCCAGCCCATCCATTGCGGCATCGGAGGAGTAGATCCAACGCAGAGATGTTTTCTTCTCCTATCGATGTAATAGAGGCAGACGCGATATTTTCTCGGTCTGATGTTATGCCTCGGAGCTCACTTTCCCCCCGCTCCGTTTCTGCAGCGAAATCCAATATCCCAGTAGCAAGGCGCTCGCCAACTCTGGACTACAGGTACGGTGCTCGGAACACCTCCTCTAGGGCCACAAGCTTGGCACCCGTTGCAGTATCCTCCCACGGTTCACGGCATCCCCCTCCGCCTAGCACTAGTCCTAGATTGGCGGCATATATCACTGCACCCCAGCCAAAGAAATCGCCGCCATTGAGGTCATCCCGTGGACAGCGTTTGCCAACCACAAACTCTGCAGCCGCATCCAGGCAGAGGTTTCAAAACAGTTCACAAACCTCATCTTATTCTAGGGAGACAAATTTTCAGCGTGCTAGAGGCACAAGGACTTTTGAGCCCGAGAATAATCGGGGAAGGGATGTGAAAAAGAAAATTCCAGAGTTAGGGACTGTGGATTTTGCCGCCAGGAGAGCTCGAATTCAAAATGCTTTTAATAAAACTTTAAAAGAGACATCCGAATTGAAAACGAACGTTGTTTCCAAGGCGAGTTCTAAACAGAGTTTGAGAGGAGAGATAGTCGGTGATCGTGATGGGGGCAATGGCGATACAAGAGGTGGCTATCAGGAAAGAATTGAGGAAGAGGATGAAAATGAGCTTGGGGGATACCCTGTAAACAATGGCACCGAGGATGCTGCAGAAACTTGTGAGGAAATCGTGGGGGGCTCAGCTGTCCCTGAGCCAATCGAATCCGAGTTCATCTCTGTCCTGCCTACCAGACCTGAGTCCGTGGAGATGGGTGCCGAGTCCTACTTCGACAAGTCAAGAATCAATGATCTTTGGGATAGGCGTCAGTCTTTATCCCCAAGCCGGAGATCTTCTCTCTCTTCTTTTGATGAGAGGCCGCCGCCAACCGAAGACGTGCAGGCTAATCAAGCCTCTGGGTATCATCACACCGTTAGCGATGGTGCCGGTAGTACTGAGTCAAGCCCTATCTCACCTCATGGGCCGTCTTTAGCAGCAAGGACAGGAGGTGAAGAGCCGACAATTCCCGTCATTGTCACACCCGACACGCCCTCAGATTCTTTGCCGCTTATGCACATACCACAGCTTCTCAGGCCTGATTCGGCGATGACGGGGTGGAGTATAGCGACCGGCCCAAATCGGGACTCTTCAGATATGAGAGACGGGACAGCGCATCAGGCCGTAGACTGTATTGGGTCAATTATCGAGGCTCCGGAAAGCGACCAACTGGAGGTGACCACGAAAACTAACCCAGATTCTATTTCGGTAAAATCTGATACTACAGAGAGGGCGAACCTGTCGCCGGCGGCTACCACATCTGCGTCAAGCACACCTTTGGATGATAGGGCTACTATTGTTGATGTATTCGACCATTACGACGAGCCGCGAGAAGACTTTTTGAGATCCTATGTGGATACCGAGGAAGAAGCGACAGAGTTTGAGACGGGGACAGATACTCTAGACGAGTATGCTGATGATGTGAATGAAGAAACCGAGGACGGAGAAACCGAAGAGGGGGAGACTGAAGAGGGAGAAACTGAGGAAGGGGAGACCGAAGAGACTGAAACAGAGACAGAGACTGAAGAGGATACAGAAGTGGAAGAGACCACTAGCACCGAAGGCTACGGCGATTATGTTGAGGATAGCGAACTGTGCGATTACACGTCTTGCTCTGAGGTCCCGAGCTCGGCTCGACCCAGCATTGGTGACCAGTCGGAAGGTTGGGAAACAACTTCGTCTCGGGCTAGTCCGGAATTGGATATTCACCCTACCAAGAGACAGTCGACCCAAATGCTTGATTCGCCAACCACTCCTCGACAGTACATGGAAGAGGCGGAATCACCACTTCCTCCAACGCCTCCCCCAAAGGACTACCATTTCTTACCCCCCGCGCCCCCTGCAAAGGACCCCCCCAGAGCTGTCTCACCTGCCCCCTCAGCGATGAGCACTCCGTCGACCTATTCTAGCAATAGAATGCCTCTGCATGCCCCACTCCAATTACCGGAAATTGAAAGGGATACCGAGCCTCTAGGACTAGCTATCAATGTCTTTCCCACCTACACTGAGCGAACATCCTCACCACTCCCCCCCCCACCAACTAACAGACCCAGCCTAGACCGCTGGAACACCACTTCTACCATGGACCGTTACGGGGATAATCCAAGGCAGAGCCAGGATTCGCAACATCCTTATTCTAGTAGGCAGAGCTCAGACCAGTATCCGCATAGACCAAGCCTGGATCACGCGCTCTCTTATCCAGGAAAGCAGTCGAATTCTCCCTCCTCGAGTTTTTATTCGGAGTTTGAGTCCCGCCACAATTCTGCATTGGTTGGTCCTAATGGACACCGCTACTCGGAAACCCCAGCCTCTTCCATGGCGCCAACGAAACGCGAGTCCTCTTCTATTCACTCTCAAGAGCATTCTGGTCCAAGGGAGGCTCCGGAGCAGAAGCTGTTAATCAAGCGTCGCCACCTACTGAAGGAGTTGGTGGACACTGAGAGCTCCTATTTCCGGGATATGACTGTCGCAATGGAAATCTATAAGGGCTCTGCCAATGCCTGTTCCTCAATCACCCTTGATGATATAAAGGTTTTGTTTGGAAACACAGATGCCATTGTGCAGTTTTCAAAAGCTTTTTTGGAATCTCTGAAGGCAGCGGTAGGGAGTGTCTACGTGCTACGCAGGGCCCGAAGTGGTGTGAACAGCAGCGCTGTGAGTGTAGCGAACTCATCAAATAGCGGGGATGAAGACAACAGATCTAATTTCATTGACGACATTGCCACCGAAGAGGAGAAGGATAGGAAGACGTATGTTGGCGAGGTTTTCATGGATATGTTCTACAACATGGAAAAGGTCTATGGTGAATACTGCAAGAATCACGACAATGCGGTTGGACGATTGCAAAAGCTGGAAGGTAACAGGGGTGTGGCGATTTGGCTGGCGGTAAGTGTCCCCTTTCCGTGACAGCTCCTTTAGGATGCTGATAAGGATATAGGAATGCAAAGCATGTGCGGAAGATCTCACGAATGCCTGGAACCTGGAATCTTTGCTCATCAAGCCTGTTCAGCGAATATTAAAGTATCCGCTTTTGCTTACTCAGCTGCTTGAATGCACCCCCCGAAGTCATCCCGATTTTACTCAGCTAGAGGTGGCTGCTACGGAGATGAAGTTCGTTGCGGACCGCATTAATGAAATGAAGAAAAGAAAAGACATGGTGGAGCGAATTGTGGGCCGCAAGAGAGCCGAAACAGATATTCGTCATGGAATCACCAAGGGTTTCGCACGCCGTGCTGAAAAGCTCAAGCAATCCGTGGGCCTGTCAGAGGTCGTGGTGGACGAAGTCTACAATAGGCTTTTTGAGAACTATAATATGCATTTCGTTCAAGTCCAGGTGATAATACGGGATATTGAAATCTATACAATAGATATTCAAGCGCATATAGAGAAGTTTCTAGAATTCACACAAACAATCAAGGAGTTTGTCGACATATCCCACACCCAACACCCCGAGATTGAGGCAAAGTGGAGAAAGTTCAACAGTGCTATGAAGGAGATGGCATCTACTTATCTCCAGGAGCATGTGAGTATCTCTGGGATCGGCACCTAAGAATCCTTGCTAACGAGGGTAGAAACTCCGCGTACGCAAACATTCAATTGAGCCTCTTGAAATGCTTCTGAAGATGCATGAAAGCCCACAACGGATCATGACAAAGCGCAACAAAAAAGCGGTGGACTATGCTCGGTATAAGGCAATCAGGGATCGAGGGGACACCCCAGACAAGAAGTCCATCGAACTCGCCGACGCATACGTCGCACTGAATGAAACGCTGATTGATGAGCTCCCGAAGCTATTCAGATTGACGAAGAAGCTTATCGATACTATTTTATTAAACTTTGTCGAATTGCAGGGTCTATGGATGAATAGCTGGGCCGCCAAACTTCGGATGACCTTCACAGAAATGGAGATGCCCGCTGAGTTGGATAACATCGTTAAGGACTTCATGGGTGATTTTTCATATAATGAGCAGAGTCTCAATCATCTGGGAATTTGCAACGGTAAGAATATATATTTTTTCTAGCGAGTCTTGTAAACTCACTAACGCTCGGAAATAAGGAACCCTGAAAGCCATGTTACTACCACAAACCCAGTTCCTTTCTCCATCCTCGACAGTATCTCTTGAGGCCTTTGAAAACCCGCGGAGACCATCGACGTCTGAAGGGAACGAGCTTTCCCCGGCGGGACGAGATAGGGCCTTGTCTCTAACGGGCCACTCCCCAACAGCCTCGAGTTTTGACAAACCCTTCGGGGAGCGTCGTCATAGTGGCGGGTCCACCCTTTCTCCCTTGATTGCCATGGGCCCTGTCCTTTCAATATTACCTCAGATAGCAAATAACCCCCGGGGGCGAGCTGGATCAGCGCAGTTACAGAGGGCACCAATGAGAATTACTCCACCGGTCCCTCAACGATCATTCTCAACGATGACTGCTGACAGACAACTTCATACTCCCGTCACCCGCACCTATTCACCATCTCTACCTGATCGTCCTGGATCCAGGGCCTATTCGTTGGCGCCAACGCTATCTGACGGCCCAGAAACCCAGACAGCCTACACTTCAAGTGCGCCCTTGGTTAATCCACTCGCGGAACCCCATAGCGGCCCCGCGTCTCCAGCTCCTGCGCCAATGTTTTCGTCAGCGATGCCAATGGAGGACGATAGGGAGATGAAATCCGATAGTGAATCCCAGTCGAGGGACCCCTCACGCAGTGCCTCGCGGGCGCCGTCTGTGGCATCGTCGAGACAGAGTCAACGACCGACATTGACTTTATCCAATAATAGTACGCCTATATTTGTTGTGGCTAGTCTGTACGAGTTTAACATTGATAAACAACGGAGAGAGGGTGGATTCCCGTATCTTACTTATGTACAAGGAGAGATCTTTGATGTATACCTCCCCCTCCCCCTTGCCTGCAGCATGCTAACAACCTCTATAGGTGGTTGGAACGAAAGGCGAAATATGGTTGGCTAAAAACCAGGACGACGCAAATGGCGAACTTGGCTGGATCTGGTGCAAACATTTCGCTCGCCTTTAGTTTTTCCCATCTACTCTGGAATCCCCTCACAGAGAATGGAGTAAAATCAAGGACATGTCCCAAATTTTCTGGATTCAATGATCCGGCTCATGTTTTGTTTTCTCTTTTTTCCCCCTAAACCGAATCGGACCAAATTAAACCAAGCAAATATACCCTAGCTAATCTTTTCACTTTTCACTTTCTTTTTACTTTTAGTTTTACCAGTGGAGTAAAGCCGTCTTCTTTTTCATTTTTTTCATTTTCATTCTATTTTTTTCTACTTTTCCCCATCATAAGCAATTTTCCTTCCTCCGCCCGTCTCCATCCATCCATTCACCTGCCAACATATCAACTTATCCATCTACCAGAGCCCTCAATTTTTATTTTCTCTCCTTTTTCCCCTTAGCACGTTTTTCCCTTCCTTTCTATTCTTTTCCACTTTTTTTCTCTTTCTTTTATCTTCCCTTGAACCGGGTGTTGGGTGCATTGTTTTTGTAAGCGTGTGGGCGGCGTCATTTTTAAAGGCAGTCTTAATATACCCTCTCATTAGCTTTTCCCTTTTCCTCCTTCTTCTCCTATGTAGCACAGCACGGTACAATACAGTAGGCTAGGCTGGGTTGGGTTGGGTTAGGTTAGGTTATCATAGTTGTAAAGTTAGTGAATGCATTTTTCTCCCCCTCCCCCATCCTTCATCGAGTTTAGTTTTGTGAGTTGGTGTTGTGTGAGTATCATTGGTATTATACTTTTTATAATGCTGGCCGAAAAGAAGAAAAAAGGGTTGGGTTGTTGCTGGGCGGTGGATTATTGCGTAGCAACTATGATACTCGTATCCATACTTTTTTTTTTTTTTTGGCAAGTAGGGGGTTTTAGCTAATGGATGGATGGATTGATTGATGGTGGGGAGTCAGGGATTGATTAGTTGGCTTGCCTTCAGGATTGAATTTTCCCACTGTATGTTTTTTTTTTACCCTGGATGGCTGGCTGGCAGTGTACGTATCCATCACATGGTAATGTGTGTATGATAGATGGGTGGTTGGGAAAAATAGAAAAGTTGAAGTCGACGAACCCAATAGACTCTCCGAGTGACTGTTTATGATTAGGATTATGCAGATCCACAGCAAGTCACTCGCCCCAGCCTAGGGTTCGAACGGTAAGGTACGGTAAGTTACCATTCGATACGATACCGTAACGTACCGTAACGTACTGTGGGAGGTCTCTCGTGTAAGGTGGGGGGGGAGGGGGGTGTTGTTCTTCGTAAGAGGTACAAGAAAGCAAGAGGTATAAATACATGACGTGGAGCCCTCCATATCCCCAGTATACAGATAACCTCCTCCGGTGGTAATCTACCGCATGGCCATCTGCATGCCCGACAGTACCGTAAACTTACCAGACGCCGTTTGCCGACTGTCATAAAGCTTCAGGTCGAGACCTTGGATCTCATGCCATTGCCAAGAATGCCTATAGCTGATATTTTGTCGGCTAGATTACCGGTACTTCAACTTGACAAACACATAAGATGGAAGGCAAGATTGCCTAACATCAGAATTTAAGGCGAGAGAGGCCGTTTTCCGGTATTTTATCCCCTTAGTGTAATTTACGGTAATTTACTGTATGGTATCGATCCTGTAAGGTACGGTAACGTACCGTATTATTCGAACACTACCCCAGCCCTTCTAAATTTACATACCAACGCAACGGGATGACAATAGTAATGGTAATAATAATAATAGATTACAGTACATCTACCATTACTCGGTCTAGGATAAAAAGAACAAAAAAAAAATCACCACCCTTATCTTATTATACTACATGACCAAGGAGATAATCGGAAGGAGCGAAGGGTGGGAGGGAAAGAGAAACTACTCAAAGATTCTCGATACCAGCCAATAACTGCAAAGGGTCGAAGTCCACTTCTTCCCCCTTGGAGGCGCTGAGGATGGTTTTTGCCCTGGTGTCGTTAGACTTTTGTTATCATAACTGGTGAATACGAAAGGAAGGGGGGGGGGGGTACCATTTTGTAGTTTGCCGCTCTTTAAGTTCCTTCTCAAGTTGGGAGGATTTTATAGCTGCAACTGGGGGGCGGGCGGTGTTAGCCCGGGGTTAAGAATTGGATGAAAGGAGGGTGGGGTGAGGGGCTACGATACCTTCTATACAACGTTGCGGTAGGCCAGCTAGTCTCGCAACGTTCAGACTGGGGTTTTGTTAGTTAGGGGGTTTTTGAGCATGGTTGCCTGGGGCAGTAGGGGGAAGGTGCTCACCCGTAAGATCTGTGGGCGACGCCCTCTCCAATTTGGTACAGGAATGTGATGTTTTCGGTTCCATCTTCGTCGGGTTAGTCGGTTGTTGGTTCGATTTAGGTTGTGGAAATGAGGGGGGGGAGCATACCATTAGCTTCTTCAAATTTCATGTGCGCGTTCATCGCATTCTCCGGATACCTCTCGCCAAATTGCGCGAGTAGCGGGTAATGCGTGACAAACAGACACATGCTTTTGAGCTGGGTGATGACGTAGTCGAGGACGGCGTTCGCGATGGAGACGCCGTCATGCGTGCTGGTTCCGCGGCCGAGCTCGTCGAGGATCACGAGGCTGCGGTTGGTGGCCTGCTTGAGGATGTCGCTGGTCTCGTTTAGTTCCACCATGAAGGTGGACTCGCCCGCCATCATGTTGTCAAAGGCGCCCATTCGCGTGAATACCGCGTCTAGCATGCCGACCTTGGCCGCGGAGGCAGGGACGTAGCTACCCACTTGGGCCATAATGACTATCAGCGCCACCTGGCGCACGAATGAGGACTTACCACCCATGTTCGGTCCCGTGATGATCATCGCACGCTGCTTGTCCGAGAAGAGGTGGATGTCGTTGGGGACATAGGCGTCCAGGAGGAGCTGCTCCACCATTGGATGTCTGCCTTCACGGACTTCTATGCATGGCTCCTCCGTGAACTCGGGCTTGACGTAGCCGGGTTGGTTGGCGACGGCTGCGAGGGAAATGAGGCAGTCCAAGATTGCAAGCGATTGAACGCAGTCGCGAAACTCTTGATATTTGGTCGAGATTTCGGCGAGGAACCTTCTGAAGGCTCGGTTGCATTCTGCAGCGAGCGATTCTTTGTGCTGGTCACGCTCGCGGAGCAACTTGGTTACTTCAGGTGTGTGGAATCGGGAAACTTTCCTCGTCCTGGTGAATATTTTAGCTGGGGGAATTGAGGGCAAAGTGAGAGCATGAACTTACCCGTTCATCTTGACCCAGGTTGCCGGTACGCTTTTCAATACGTGTTTCTCGTTTGATACTTCGACAAGATACTTGGGGTTGTTAGAAATGGAATGATGGGGCTTGAGGGGTGGTTTGCCATACCTCTATACCAGACACGCTAACATACGCGACCTTTCTCTTCAGTGTCGCTGCAATCTCTTTCAAATGCTCTTGTAAGTCACCTTCAACACCAGCAATCCCCTGATCACGCACGTGGATTAGCTTTACCACTTGGTGTAAAGGGGGGACAAACCATCTTATGTTCGTTGATAGCTTCATATTTTTCGCCGTCTTTGAAAAAATCATACTTGTCATCTTTGGCTGCCTGTGAGTGATTGAAGACATCTAGATAAGCCTCTACATCCTCCTTAATCCGAGGAAGACTTGCGAGAGCTTCATTCAAGATTTTAGAATTGAAGCCTGCATCCTCAGGTTCATCGACGGAGGGAAAGGTATTGGCAATTCTGTTTAATGTCTGTAAAATCGATAGGAGTTCTGGGCGAGAGCACTACCCGAAGGGTTAGGCGAGCATAAAATCATTCGAGGTAGGGGACAAACCCTTCCATAGTATATACGAATGAGGCCTTTTTCTAGGTCATAGGATATCTTTAAGAGCAATTCCTTCAATCGCTCTAGTTTTGGGTTCTTCCCGTTTTTAATCTCTTCGACAGCTTCTATCCTTTCTTCCAGACGTGCTTTGTCTAACAAGGGCCTCCCGACCCATTTTCGGAGCTGCCTCTTCCCAAATTTTGTCTTTGTCCGATCCAAGGTCCAGAACAAGCTTCCCTTAGTCGAAAAATCAGTCTGATTGCGGTATATCTCGAGACTTGATAAAGTGTTGCCATTGAGTAACATGTGAGACCTCGCACTGAAGGATTTGAAGTACTTTGTGAGGTCGAAGATGTGCTCGAGCCCAGAGCTGGAGAGATGGGTTATCAGTGCCGAGAGGCAGGTGGTCACAAGATTCGGCAGATTCATGACAATCTCTAAAAG
>Ga0307509_10003795_pt1 | contig 22417 bp, 10 predicted proteins | sample 10_EM_MG_FD_202245 | JGI IMG/M metagenome (GOLD analysis project Ga0307509, IMG submission 202245) | Populus trichocarpa ectomycorrhiza microbial communities from riparian zone in the Pacific Northwest, United States - 10_EM | ecosystem: Host-associated > Plants > Roots > Unclassified | place... | reverse complement strand
CTTGGACAAGTACGAAGCAACCTATTGTGGCCCTGTCAACTACGGAGGCAGAGTATATTGCTCTGACGAATGCATGCCAGAATCTCCTCTGGCTCAAACAACTACTACGCGACATAGGGGTCAAGAGGAAAGATTCTCACAGCAAACCTGTACTGCTAGGTGATAACCTAAGCTCACACTTTCTTACTCGGAATCCATCTTTACACTGGCGTTCCAAACACATCGATGTCCGCTATCACTGCATTCGTGAACATCACTCTAGCGGCCACTTCGACTTACACTTCGTTAACGGGAAAGACAACCCTGTCGACCTACTTACCAAGGGACTCAATCCCCAGAGTCTTCGTCATCTTATTTCTCTTGTCTTCCAATAATGATGCTGGAATTCCATTGTTCAATTGGGGAGTGTGTTGAAACCTACTACGGCTGGCCTAGTGTTTCGCACTCTCACATGGAACCACCTGGTGTTTGGAAGTTTCTTTTATACGTTTGACTTATATAGTAGAAACACTGGAGGATTGGAAATGGAACACTCTAGTACTAGCTACCTACTATGACACTCTTTCTGTATCCATAGTGTTCGAGATATGAGACAGTTGCGGATTTCTTACTTTTCATCCGGTTCTTGCCTTTTCTGTCTCTACGATTTTTGGCCGACTTTGTCTTTATAAAAGACTCTATTGTTCGTGTTTCCTTTCACAATAACTCTTATTCATATCGTCTACTTCTTCGTTCACTCTTTAGATACAAAATCTATTCTGTCTCTCCCGCTCGCACAGTTGCTCCTGTTCGGACGTGAATACAACGGTAGTCGCCTATTCGCCCTAAAAACTTCACAGGAGTCAGAATCACATGGATCTCCACCACCTCCAGCGTTTCCATGACGGGCAGGAAGATTTCCTCCACTGTCACAAGCGTTGCCGCTGGGCCTCCCCTAGGGGAATCATACCCACTAAAACCATCCTTGCCTGGTCCCTCTTCGTCCATTCGCTCAGGTAATGGGTTTGACGGTTGGGGAGGAGGTTGTGCGCTAGCCGCACGAGTGTTAACCGCATAGTCTCTTAAAAGATCAGGGCAGTCACTATGCTGAAGGTGTTTCACACTCTCACAGTACCCGCATCGGTTCTGTTTTGTCTTTGGTGGAGGAACGTCATTCTAAAGGTCTCAGCCAAACTTGGATGGGCTCAAAGTTACTCTTGTGATATGGAAACCTATGCTTATAACAAATATCGCTTCCTTCAGCCACAACCCTACACTCAGGGGAACAAACACCCTTAGACTCTGGCACCTCTGACCTTCGGGAAAAACCGGGAGGTCCAACATTACCCGAAGGCTTTGCAGGTGCGGGCGGTGCAATTGCTGAAACAATAGCACCTGGGACTTGTGGAGTGGAGGGTAGAGGGCTTTGCCCTGCTAGCCCAAAGGCTCGTTCTCGTTTGATATGAATCGCCAGTGTAATTTGTTCTACTGCCTGAGGGGCAGGTACAGTCAACGATCATGGTTACGGGGAGGGTGTTGCGGGGAAAGCCTCCGGAGGTGGCGGCTGAGGAGAATTCTGTCTTGATGATCTCCCCGGCGAAATGGAGCTAAATTTGGTAACCCCGAGAGGACGTGAGGATGGCCAGAGGTTTTTGACCGAAGGAGTTGTTCCCCGTGATCTAACAACCTCACTGAAGGCCGCTGCGAGAGAGGTTCGACGTTCATGTGCTTCGGCCACCTGCTTTTGCAATTCCGCATGCTGCTCTTGGTGTGCGATGAATTGTCTACCCACCTCGTTCAACCAAGGTTGATATTTCTCATTAATCAGGCAGGCTGCGACTTCAGTAGCATAATGAGGAGGGGGTTCTATTGCCAAGGGAAGGGCAAGGGCATCATTCATAACCACGTCATTCTCAGTGTCAATGGAGTACCCCTGGGGAGCAGCCAGCACCAAGGCTTCTACCCTTTTCCGGATCATCTGATTGGCCATGGCTAGCTTGTAGAAGTTTATTCGCTGGTATTCCACCCAATGATTCGCGTTTTCCACGATCTCAGTTTCAAAAGCATGCTGGTGCTTTTCAGCAAGATTGAGGAGGTGGCTTTGTGTATCTTGCATCTGCCGTGTGATGTCCTCAAGTATGTATGGTTGAAAGAGATCTTTTGTGAAATCAGCGAGAGTCACCTTAGGTTGTCTATTCTGGGGTATTCTCCGTCCAACAGACGGGTCAGGAGTGAAACTCTGGAGGAAGGCACGAGGGTCTTGAATCTCCATCCCTCTGACCGTACGAGGTATTTCCTCCTCAAAGGTAGGGTCATTCTCAATGTCATATGTCAGGAGCTGCTGGATTGGCCGCCAACCTAATCTCTTCAGGTCTGCTCTTTTAGCGGTTCGAGATATTTCTCGTTCAATACCAGTGATGCGCTCAGGACGACAAAGAAAGCGGAACACAGCCATAGATGAAGACATTGTTCTTTCCACCCGATCCTTCTTGTACAAGACAAGCCACTCGTAATCAAACAATATCCAAACTGTAGTCTAAAACAACAATTCTTAGAAGCGAGTTAAGCGAGTGCGCTTAACTATATACTGTAACAGGGGCATCCTGTATAGAGGTGAACTCTAAGGTTGCGACCCCACCAAACACTCAAGGAAGAAGATAAAGATAAGGTAAAATAATTCAGAAGAATCAACCGTAAAACTTAATATAGTTAAGCTCGAAGCTTCAGTTAATTTAGTGCTGTCAAGGAAAAGTTGCTTGTCGAAATAAAAAGCCAAACGCTTAAACTTAAGTCGATATCAGATTTAAGCCTTTGACATTCACCACTAGCTCTGACCTTGTGCGCACACCCTGTCCTGTGCAGGGTCTGTCTGATGTCTACCCTCCATCAGGATTTATCCTGCCGGAAGTGTCGGACCAACTCGGGTACACTTAAGTCCGTCAATAGGATATGAGTTTCTGCAATTCAGCTCCAATAGAACCACAGGTGAAAAACTCTTCCTATCGAAGTCATACCAGTGGCTAACGGTTATGACAACAACCGGGATCCATGCCTAGGTGGTGGACTCACTGGCGCAGTGGCAGTTTCGTCTAGACAAGCTATGCAGTCCATCATTTAATCTATGTGACTATTCAATGTGATAAATTGACATGCAAGGTCGCCCGGTGAGATGTACCTGATGGTTGGCTAAGGGGGCACTACCAATAGCCATATTCTCGGGACATACTCTCCCGTGATAAGACTCATACCTCTAGAGTCCAACAACAACCCATAGTAATGGTACAAATCAATGGGAGAAGGTCCGGGCTGGTTACTGAGGTATTTTTCTCGAAAGAACCCTGGCCTTCTGAGACTACCTGAGTACCACTAGGAAGACTACCCTACAACCCGTAGGCTAGAATACACTCCTAGATGCCCGAGAGACCATATATGAGTGACCCCCATTTTGGCGGTGACCCATACTCCCCTTATATATCCTGCGAAGAACATTCAGTCGTAAGGACGGCGACGACTGTAACGACCCTACGATAGGTAGCTACAATCACTATCACCATTGCCCAAATGGTATACCAAGTGGTATCCAGAGGTGGTATGGTCTCGTATATATTATACACATGGCTGGTAATCCTAGGATAAGGCTTAGGGAATAGTTGAGTAACCTTGAGGTACTCTACTAGGGAGGGTAACATTTCGGGAGAACATTCGCATAAGGACAAGAGAATTATGGGAATGTTACACGGACCTCCGAGACGACTTCTGTGGTCGCCTGAAGGACATCCTGAGCAGTTAAAGGCATAAGAGGGCAAAGTTACCCTGCGTTGGGAATTTGGTCATTATGCCCATGGGGCCCAGTTACTCTACTGAGGAACCCAAGTAACCCTACCTTCACCGGCAAAGTCATCCTAGAAGTTAGAGGTTGATTGCCTCACATTCTATGGGCTCTTAGATGTTCTTGGGCGCACAAGCATCTGCGCGGGGAGGCCCCACGCCTGTGCAAGAGTGGCCCGAACATACTATTGAACGTGGGAGGGGTTTTTTAACACCCCCCTCTGGCCCGAGCGTTGGGACGGCGCGTCATAGGCAGACGGCTGGGTAGTTGCTCGTTTGCTAGTGAAAAGAGGTCATTGGAGCAGCTACCGTAAGACAGTATAAGTCGTCGCTGTCCGTCAGACCGAATGTCGTTCGCAGGATATATAAGGGGAGTATGGGTAACCGCCAAAATTGGGGTCACCGACATATGGTCTCTCGGGCATCTAGGAGTCTATTCTAGCCTACGGGTTGTAGGGTAGTCTTCCTAGTGGTACTAAGGTAGTCTCAGAAGGCCAGGGTGCTTTCGAGACAAATACCTGAGTAACCAGCCCGGACCTTCTCCCCTTGACTTGTAGCATTACTATCGGTTGTTATTGGACTCTAGGGGTATGAGTCTTATCACGTTAGAGTATGTCCCGCAAGGGTCACTATGGGTAGCGCCCACTTAGCCAACCATTGGCTACATCTCACCGGGGGAGCTTGCATGTCAATTTATTACATTGGATAGTCGCGTTGATTAAAAGATGGACTGCATACCTTGTATAGACGAAACTACCACTGGGCCAGTGAGTCCACCACCTAGGTATTGATTCCAGATGTTGTCATAACAGTTAGCCACTGGTATGACTTGGATAGGAAGAGTTTTTCCACCTGCGGTGGTATTGGAGATGCATTGCAGAAACTCATATCCTATTGACGGAATTAAGAGTACCCGAGTTGGTCTGACACTTCCAGCTGGATAGATCCTGATGGAGGGTAGACCTCGGACAAACCCTGAGCAGGACAGGGTGATCGCACAAGGTCGGAGTAGTGGTGAATGGCAAAGGCTTAAATCTGATACCTACTTAAGTTTAAGCGTTTGGGATTCTACTTCGATAACCAACTTTCCTCGAGAGAACTTATTGAGTGAAGCTTTCAGCTTAACGATATTAAGTTTAACCACTTTGATTCTTCGTGAATTATTTAATCTATCTTTATCTTCTACTTTGAGTTTTGGTGCGGTCGCAACCTTAGAGTTCACCTCTCTCTAGGGTGCCCCCGTTACAACGACTTATACGGTGTTACGGCAAGTGCTCAAATGACCTGTTTTAACTAGTAAACGACCAACTACACAGCCGTCTGCCTATGACGCACCGTCCCAACCCTGGGGCCAGAAGGGGGTATTAGCTAAATCTGCCCAAGGTCAATAGTATATTCGGGCCACCCTTACACAGGCGTGTGGTCTCCCCGCGAACATATGTGTCCTCACAAGAACATCTAAGAGCCTATAGAATGTGAGGCAATCGACCTCTAACTTCTAGGATGACTTTGCCGGTGAAGGTAGGGTAACTTGGGTTCCTCAGTAGGTTAACTAGGACCCATGGGCATAATAACCAAATTCCGAAGGTAGGGTAACTTTGCCATCTTATGCCTTTAAGCGCTCGGGGAGTCCTCCAGGAGACCACAGAAGTCGTCTCGGAGATCCGTGTAACATCCCGATAATTCTCTTGATCTTATGCGAATTTTCTCCCCAAAGGTTAACCTGCCTAACAGAGTACCTCAAGGTTACTCAACTATTCCCTAGGCTTTATCCTAGGTTTACCAGCTATGTATATACTAAGTATATGTGACCATACCACCTCTGGTTACCACTTGATATACCATTTGGGCTAAGGTGATAGTCATTGTAGCTACCTATCGTAGGGTCGTTCCATCGTCCGTCTTAGACCTTCATCCTTAGGACTGTATCACCTGTTTTTATACAGGAGCAAGTCCTTTTCAATACAAAAGTTTGTATTGACCTTACTATTGCCTTTGTGAAGTGCCTTTAGCGTTGATAAATAGGTTTGATCACTATCAGCTGCCTTCATAAGAGCCTCATGAAATGTTGTCTGCAACCGAAAACCTTGGCAAGTCTGCAACACATGTGGTCGGAGGATGACAGGCTTCTCTCGAATATAGTGTCCAGGGCGCAAAAATGTAAAAGGTTCGGAACTACTCCCCCCTTCAGGGCGGTAGTCCCTACGCCTCGACAAAGAATCCGCCTTTTTATTTAACCGTCCCTCACTATAAATAACCTTACAATTGAACGGTTGTAGAAATTCTGCCCCGCGATGTTGTCTACGGTTTAGAGTCTTGGTTGTATTAAAGTACTCTAAATTATTGTGATCAGTGTATACCAATATCAGATCATCAACCGACATCACCATATATGCCCATTCCGTAAATGCTGCCAGAATTACAGCCATTTCCTTATCATGGACATCATAATTTATCTCTGCTGGCGAGGACTTTCTACTATGAAATGCTACAGGATGCCACTTCTCATCCTCCCAGAGTTGAGATAATAGGGCTCCTAACGCAAAGTCACTAGCGTCGGTTTCCAACTTAGTTGGACCAGTGTCATCAAATTGAGTCAGAATTGGACCTGTGGTAAACATCTGCTTCAACTTGTCAAAAGCATCCTCAGATGAAGGAGTCCATGTCCATGGGATACCTTTCTTTGTCAAGTCTGTTAATGGTTTGGCTATCATGCTAAAACCTTTCATGAACCGACGATAGAAATTATCAAAGCCCATGAAGCTTTGCACATCGACGACCTTCTCGGGCGTTGACCATACCTGGATCTCTTCAACTTTTGTACTTGTCATAGAGATTCCTCTATCGGATATCTTATACCCAAGGAACTCTACTTCCCGTTGATAGAACCTTGACTGCTTAATGCTAACGCCAAGGCTAGCCTTTCTTAGCCTTTCCATGACCTGCCTTACCAGGGCGAGATGTTCTTCAACTCTTTCCGTATAGATTAATATGTCATCCATATAGGTGATGACTCCGACATCTAACATGTCACGGAATACATCATTGATCATACTCTGGAACGTTGATGGAACGTTGCATAACCCAAAAGCCATCATGGTATACTTATAAAGACCATATCTGCTTTTAAAAGCCGTCTTCCATTCTTCACCTTCCGCCATCCTGATAAGGTAATAGCCATTCTTCAAATCCAATTTTGTGAAGATAGTGGCTTTACCGAGCCAACTCCTAAGCTCACTCATCAAGGCCAACGGATACTTATTCTTAATAGTAATCTTGTTTAACCCTCGGTAATCAACACATAACCGAAGCGTTCCATCAGGCTTCGGGACAAATAATATAGGGGCGCCTATTGGCGAAGAAGATCTTCTAATCTTTCCATGTTCTTGCATTTCCCTAATATAATCCCAAAGTGCGTCCAATTCCTTCTTGGACAAGGGATAGATAGGCCCATCTGGTAGGTTGGCCTCAGGAATCAAGTTGATACGATCATCATATTTGCTATGCTCAGGTAAAGCTTTGATTTTCGCTTGACTGAATATATCTGCATAGTCTCTATATTCAGGGAGAATCTTAATCCTAATGTCCTCGCCGTCTTCATCAGTGTAAAGGGCCATGCCCATGACAAAGATATTGTCTGTGTCTTCCGCTATGAGTTTCTCTTCTGTAATGAACTCTAAGCACCTTTCTTTCCTTAGGCAGTGGGCTTTACAATATTCTGATCGCCACTTAAGACTGCCCTTCTCCCAGTTAATATCTGGGTTGTGGTCCTTTAGCCACGACATTGAGAGGTAACCATTCACTTTGGCTGCCAGCATATCTGCGACTTCAAATCGCATTTTATTCATATTATCTCCCATATACATATCTACCGCAGAGGTATAGTGTAGACCTGAGTAGGGCATGTGGTTTCCACTGGCATCCAAAATCCGTGTCGGTTCCTTCTGACGTACACAAGGTACTTGGGTATTCATAACCCAATCGCATCTTAACACAGCCCCGGAAGCGCCACTATCTAACAATAAGAGGGCTTCACCACTTAGCCTCTCTTGATTGTGGCTCAATTCCAATCTCACTCTCACGTGAATGGATCTTATATGTGGCGGTGGGCCTGCAAGCTGTAACCGCTTATCTGGTCTCTTGTCCCTAAACACTGCAGTTAGTAAGTTTCCAGAAGAACTTGGTATGGTTTTGCAATAGCTAATCAATGCCTCCTACCTTTCGACACAACCGCGACCACAACGGGTTGTGAATAACCTTTTATCACTTGATAAATTTTAAGGGTTTCAATAGCTTGCCTGTTTACTATCACGCTAGCATGATTTCGGGTATTCAACCCTCCTTAGGTAAACTTGCAATATAACTTCAATTGCTAAGTCAAGTTAAGCCTGACGAAATCAACACAAAACCCAACCAAATTCAATCCAAAATTCCAAACAATATGACATAAGCAAATAACACTTTCGCAAAATCACATAAAAAAATAAAACAAAAGCGGAAAACAAAGTACCGCAACCAGTCCTAATATAACAAAAGAAACCCAACCAATCTCGCTATCCCTATAGCCAGATATTAGTTTTAATATGTTGTACCTCTGGTGGGGAACATTACTGCTTCGTTTCCGTCATCTATCTCATTAGCCCTTCTAGCCACTACAGTAGATTTAGCTTTTGCATTCCTATCACCTCTTGGGATAGAGCTCACCTAGCCGTCCATATCGGTATCAATCTCCAAGATATCCAAATCTGCAGGTGGTGATCCACAGACCTCGGCTACAACTTGCGTAACTGCACGTTTCGGAGCAGCCTGAATGCGTCGCCATTTCGGGACTTGGGTGGCTTCTTATTAAGCTTCACCAGCGCCTCTTTTTGGATTGATTCGAGAGGACGCAACAACAGGAGTAGCCGAAGGACACTTTGCCCAGTAGTGACCGGCCTGTCCACATCGAGAGCATTCATTCAACTGCTTGCGTTTGTCAATCACGGTTGGAGGAATATAACGAAGCATATTCGTGTGCTCTGTTTCTTGACGTCTTGAAGACCCAGATGCAAAGTTGCGGGGTTTCTGTTGCTGTGGCCCCGAGCATTTCCTATCCTTTCGCTGTCTTTTAGCAGACAATTGCCTATTATCGCTCTTTTCCACCTTGGACTGATGTTTTTACCTTGTAACCGTACAGGTAAAGGAAGCAAGGTCTTCCAAATGATAGCCGGTCTGACGGAGGAGGTTGAGATATTCGATGTAGTCATCGGGATGCTGAGTTTTCAAAGCCCATGCATTGCGAATGTCTGTAGTTATATCTACGCGGGCTTGGTCCTTGACAAAATTACCACTATATTCCAACTCTAAAGCCAGTCTCATCAGCTCATCACAAAAGTGATTGATCTTACCGGACTTCATAGTCACATCATTCAACTCCCTCAGAGCACGAGCCCGATCAGAGTGTCCACCAAAGCTTAACACCACCCGTTGCCGAAAACCTTCCCAAGTGCAAACGACATGTTTCAGATCGAAGGGAATACCTTCTCCATGGGCACTCTCTTCACTAAGATAAGGGTCTATACTCTGGTACCATTTTTTGACAGGACCTTGGAGAAGTGGGATTACTAAACTGACTTTATCCCAGTCCTTGTGGAGGGAATACCTAAAGTAGTCCAGTTTCATTTCGCAATCCTGTGTGAAGCGTTGAGCATTGGTAGATTCACCTTTGAACGGATCGACACCTAATTTCTCTGGTTTCTTCGGTAAATGCTCTGACTTCTTACCCTTGCCCTGTTTTCAAAGATACCTAGCAAGCTCATGATACCGCCTATCATACTTTTCCTTCCTCGCATCATTCTTGTGGGACTTAGGTCTTGCTAGGAATTTGCGCGGATCGGGAACGGAGGAGTCACAATCGCCATGTGACCAGGAGTCCAAATCACAAGGGTCTTCACCGCTTCCAGTGTTTCCACAACAGAGAGGAAGATTTCCTCCACGGCCACCCGCGTTGCTGCTGGGGCCTCCCCAAGGGGAATCATACCCACTGAAACCATCTTCGCCCGGTACCTCTTCGTCCATTCTCTCAGGTAATGGGTTAGACGGTGGGGGAGGAGGTTGTTCGCTTGCGGCACGAGTGTTAACCGCATAGTCACTTAAAAAATTAGGGCAGTATCTATGCCTAGAGTGCCTCACACTCTAATAGTACCCGGATCGGTTCTGTTTTGACTTTGGCAGAGGAGCGTCGTTCAATGGTCACGACCAAATCTTGATTGGCTCAAAGTCTCTCTTGAGACATAGAAATCAATGTGAAGAGGGAATATCGCTTCCTTCGGCCACAACCCTACAGTCAGCGGAACACTTACTCGTAGGTGCTGGCGCCTCTGACCTTCGGGCAAAACTGGGAGGTCCAACATTCCCCAAAATCTTTGCTGGTGGAGGTGGTGCTATTGCCGAAACAAAGGCACCTGGAACTTGTGGAGTGGTAGGTAGAGGGGTTTTCCCTGCTACCGCAAAGGGTCCTTCTCGTTCAATCCGAATCGCCGGCGTATTTTGTTCCACTACCTGAGGGGCAGGGACTGTCGACGATCCTGGTAAGGGAAAGGGGGTTGCGGGACAGCATGCGGAGGTGGTGGCTGTGGAGAATTCTGTCTCCATAATTTCCCCGATGAAATAGAGCTAGATTTCCTAACCCCGAGAGGACTTGACCATGGCATGAGGTTTTTGACAGAAGGAGTTATTCCCTGTGATCTGACAACCTCACTGAAGGCCACTTCGAGAGGGGTTCAATGTTCATATGCTTCGGCCACCTGCCCTTGCAATTCCACAAGCTGCTCTTGCTCTGCGATGAATTGTCTACCTACTTCATTCAACCAAGGTTGATATTTCTCATTAATCAGGCAGGCTGCGACTTCAGCAGCATAATGAGGAGGGGCTTCTATTGTCAAAGGAGGGGCCGCATTCATAACCAAGTCATTCTCAGCATAAATGGAGTACCCCTGGGGAGTGGCCTGCTACAAGGCTTCTACCCGATTCCGAATCACGGATCAGACATAGCTAACTGACAGAGGTTTTTTCACGGCTATTTGATCCAACGATTAGCATTTTCCACGATCTCAGTTTCAAATGCATGCTGAGGCTCTTCAGCAAGATTGAGAAGGTGGCTTTGAGCATCTTGCATCTGCCGTGTGATTGCCTCGAGTATGTATGGTTCAACGGGATCTTTTGTGAAATCAGCGAAGGTCATCTTCCGTCCTTTATTTTGGGCTATACTTCGTCCTACTGACGGGTCATGAGTAAAACCATGGAGGAAGGCGCACGGGTCTTCAATCTCCACCTCTCTCAGCGTACCAGGTATTTCAATCTCAAAGCTTGAGTCATTCTAAAAGTCATATATGAGGAGCTGCTGGATTGGCTGCCAACCTAACCGCTTCAGGTCTGCTCTTGCAGTGGTTCGAGATATCTCTCGTTCAATACTAGTCATCCGCTCAGGACCAGAATGAAGCCGGGACATAGCCATAGTTGAATCATTGTTCTTTCCACCCGATGCTTCTGGTATTAGATAAACGACTCGTAATCAAACAATGTCCAAACAGTAGGCTAAAACAATAATTCTCAGAAGAGAGTTAAGCGAGTGCGCTTAAGTATATACTAAAATGAGGGCACCCTATAGAAAGATGAACTCTAAGGTTGTGACCGCACCAAACATGCAAAGTAGAAGATAAAGATGAGGCAAAATAATTCAGCAGAATCAACGGTAAAACTTAATATAGTTAAGCTCGAAGCTTTACTCAATTTAGTTCTCTCGCAGAATGGTTCCTTCTCGAAGTAGAATGGCAAACACTTAAACTTAAGTAGATATCAGATTTAAGCCTTTGATGTTCACCACTACTTCCGACATTGTGCGAGCACCCTGTCATGGTCAGGGTTTGTCTGAGGTCTACGCTTGGTCAGGAAATCATCCTGCCGGAAGGACCTTACCTACTCAGGTACACTTAACTCAGTCAATAGGATATGAGTTTCGGCACTGCATCTCCAATTCAACCGGGGGTGGAAAAACTCTCCTATCGATTCCATACCAGTGGCTAGCTGTTATGACAACAACCGGCATCAATACATAGGTGGTTGACTCACTGGCCTAGCGCTAGTTTTATCTATACAAGCTATGCAGTCCATCATTTAATCTATGCCACTATCGAATGTGATAAATTGACATGCAAGCTCCTCCGGTGAGATGTAGCCGATGGTTTGCTAAGTGGGCACTACCCATAGCCATCCTCGCGGGACATACTGTACCGTGATAAGACTCACACCTCTAGTGTTCAATAACAACCCATAGTAATCCGACAAATCAAGGGGAGAAGTTCTGGGCTGGTTACTGAGGTATTTGTCTCGAAAGAACCCTGGCCTTCAGAGACTCCCTGAGTACCACTAGGAAGACTACCATACAACCCGTAGGCTAGCATACACTCCTAGATGCCGGAGAGACCATATATGGGCGACCCCTATTTTGGCGGTTACCCATACTCCCCTTATATATCCTGCGAACACATTCAGTCGGCCCGACGGCGACGACTTATACCTGGTATGGCAGCAGCTCCCATGACCTCTTTTAACTAGAAAATGAGCAACTACCCAGCCGTCTGCCTATGATGTGCCGTCCCACCGCTGGGGCCAGAGGGGGGTGTTAGCTAAACCCGCCCAAGTTCAATAGTATGTTCAGGCCACCCATATACAGGTGTGGGCCCTCCCCGCACAAATGCGTGTGTGCCTCAGAACATCTAAGAGCCCATAGAATGTGAGGCAATCAACCTCCAAGTTCTAGGATGACTTTGCCGGTAAAGGTAGGGTAACTTGGACTCCTCAGTAGGGTAACTGGGGTCCATGGGCTATATGACCCAATTCCTAAGGTAGGGTACCTTTGCCCTCTTATACATTTAACCGCCCCAGAAGCCCTCTAGTCGACCACAAAAGTCCACTCGGAGGTCCGTTCAACATTCCCATGATTCTGTGGACCTTATGCGAATGTTCATCTGAAAGGTTACCCTGCCTAGTAGTGTACCTCAAGGCTACTGAACTATTCCCTAGACCTTATCCTAGGTTTACCCGCTATGTATATACTAAGTATACGAGACCATACCACCTCTGGTTACCACTCGGTATACCATTTGGGCAAAGATGATAGTGATTGTAGCTACCTATCGTAGGGTCGTTACACCAATAGCCTTCCAGCCTATTCAACACAAATCTGCAATAGTATTATACCGGGAAAGGCCATAATCATATTCAACTAAATCCATATCTAAAGATATTGTTCTTTCCACCAGATGCTTGTTGTACCAGAGATGGGACTCTTAATAAAACCTATATCAAGATAATCGATTTCGACAATTCACACAAGAGAGTTAAGCTAGTGCGCTCAACTATATACTGTAATAGGGGTACACTATATACCAGTGAACTCTATGGTTGTCCCCTCAGCAAAGACTCAAAGTAGAAGATACAGATTAATAATTCAAAGAATCAAAAACGTAAAACTTAATATTGTTAAACTGAAAGCTTCAGTCATTAAGTTTTCTCAAGGCAAGATGGATATCAAACTAGAATACCAAAAGCTTAAACTTAAATAGATACGATTTAAGCCTTTGACATTCACCACTACTCCGACTTTGTTGCGAGCATCCAGTCCAGCTCAGGGCTGTCCCAGCTCTATCCTCCTTCAGGCATTATCCAGTTAGAAGTGTCAGACCAACTCAGGTACTCTTAACTCCATCAATAGGATATGAGTTGCTGCAATGCATCTCCAATACAACCATATGTGGAAAGGCTCGTTCTATTGAAGTCATAACAAGTGGCTAACTGTTATGCCAACAACCGGAGTCAATACTTAGGTGGTGGACCCACCGGCCTGTGGGAGTTTCGTCTAGACAAGTTATGCAGTCGAGAATTTAATCTACGGGACTTTCCCATTTGATAATTTGATCAGCAATCTATTCCCAGTGAGATGTAACCGATGGTTGGCTAAATGGGCGCTACTCATAGCCAGCCTCTCGGGACATACTGTACCATCATAAGCCTCATACCCCTAGAGTCCATTCACAACCGATAGAAATACTACAAATCAAGAGGAGAAGGTGCCGGCTAGTTACTGAGGTATTTGTTCCGAAAGCACCCTGGCCTCCTTAACCTACCGAACTACGGCCAGGCAGACTACCCTACTACCCCTAAGCTGAGATAGCCTTCTAGGTGCCGGAAGGACCATTTATTCATGACTACCGTTAAGGCGGTTACCCATTGTAACAGGTTTACTCCTGTCTAACGAAAAGGTACAATAGAGGGCTAGCGGTTGACCGGCAAGCGCTATGTCTAAAGGAGGCTTCAGTGAACTCAAAGGTAAAGAGGATTAATAGTTAAAGCGCAAGTGGAACCCTGAGATCGCGGTTCAACCAAGTATATTCTTAAAACATGTGTCTGGTGAAGTCTGCCGTTCTCCTGCAAGCCTGGACATGAGTTTAAATACAACAGTTCTCCCAGAGCGATAGTAATCAGATATCCTGCAACCACGATCATTACCGGGCAGTGCACCTTGCCCTGCATGTCCTGTGATCCCACATGAAACCTAAGAGTCATAACACTGCCTCAATGCTATCGTCAACTTACATGACCGTTCCTTCACTTGTGTTCCTCAATAAAACAACAAACATGCAAAACTAAACTTAACACAGCCTACCGGGCCTTCATATAGCTCCGGGGCTGTAAAACAATCAAACTAATCAAAGTCAACAAAATAATCAAACTAAACATAGGAAATCCTGCACTCCCCTCCTGTATACAGTTACCGGAACATGTCTACATGTTACACCCATACTCCCCTCATATATCCTCCAAATGACATTTAGTCAGAAGGCGACAATGTATACGGTTTTGAAGCAGCTGCTCCAATAAATTCTTTTTACTAGTCAATGAGCCACTACACAGCCGTCTGCTATGAGGCGCCTTTCCAATAATTGAGCCCGAGAGGGCTGTTAGCTCCACCCTCCTAAGTTCAATCACATGTTCAAGCCACCCTTACTCAGGTGTCTGACATCCCTGAGCAGTTCCATGTGCGCCCTTGAACATCTTAGAGCCCCTAGAATGTAAGGCAATTGCACTCTATCTTCCAGAATGACTTTGCCGGTGAAGGTAGGGTAACTTGGGCACCTTAGTAGGGTAGCTGACACCAATGGCCATAATGGCCAAATGCCCAAGGTAGGGTAACTTCGCCCTCTTCTGCCTTTTACCCTTTCGGTAGTCCTTCAGGCGATACCAAATGTTGTCTCAGAGACCTGTGTAACATTCCCATAACTCTCTTCTCTTTAAGAGAATGTTTTGCCTAACGGTTACCCTGCCTAGTAGAGTACCTTAAGCTACTCGACTTTTCCATAGACCTCGTCCTAGGTTTACCAGTCTTGTGTATACCAAGTATACTGCATCATACCACCTCTTGTTACCTCTTGGCATACCATTTAGGCTAAGGAGATAGTCATTGTAGCTAGAGATAGTAGGGTTGTTACAACAACCCACACATGAAAAACACTTCCTATCGAAGTTATCCCAGTTGATAACTGCTTGTCAATAACCGGAGGTAATACCTAGGTGGTGGACTCACTGGGCTTATGGTACCTGCGACTATGCAATCTCACGCTGTCCATCATCTAATCTAAAAGACTACTTATTACACTATTCAGACTTGCAAGCTCCACCGGGCTGATGTAGCCAATTGTTGGCTCACAGGACACTACATATAGCCAGCCTCTCAGGATTTACTCTACCTTCATAAGACTCATACATCGAATGCCCACTGACAACCCATAGTTACCTTATATATCCAGCAAACTACATTCAGTCGGATGGATGCCAACGATGTATCTGGTGTTACATCAGCTACTCCAATGACCTCTGTTGACTAGTAAATGATTAACTACACAGGTGTCTGCCCATGACATGCTGTTCCAACCCTGGAGCCAGAGGTTGGTGTTAGCTCAACCCTTCAAAGTTCAATAGTATGTTCGGGCCACAGTTGCACAGGTGTTTGGCCTTTCTGCACCTGTGTGTATGCGTCTATCAACCTTGAAGAGCCCTTAGAATGTGAGGCAATTGACTTCTCAGTTCCAGGGTGACTTTGCCGGTGAAGGTAGGGTAACTTAGATACCTGAATAGGGTAACTGGGATCTATTAGCATAATGATCAAATCTCTAAGGTAGCTGAACTTTGCCCTCTTATGCCTTTTCCCGCTTGGGCAGTCCTCACATCTTAAGTTAGACCTAATTTTGTCTCAGAGTCCTGTGTTAGGTTCTCCTAGTTTGCTTGTCTTTATGCAAACTTACTCCTGAATCGTTACCGTGCATAGTGGGGGACCAGAAGCTACTTCTCTTCCTCCCTGGGCCTTGCCCCATGTTAACCAGCCTTTTGTATATCAAACTAAGTATACCCAACCATACTACCTCAGGTTACCTCTTGGTATACCATTTGGGCTAATGTGGTAGTCATTGTAGCTACCTATCATAGGGTTGTTACAACTACCTAGGATGATTTCTGTTTCTATGATTTAATTCATAAATTATTGTTGGGGTAGTGTTGACCATTTCAGTGATCGTTCACTTATTGAAGCATATATTTACTCGCTCATGAGCGCATGCATTTGCCTGTTAACATCTCAACATCTCAACCTCACTACAGGTTGTCCACCACAACATCGGGATGGCACAATCCCTAATTAAACAAGTCTCAGATCACTAAAACCTCTAATGACTAGCTGTATGTTTCAACAAAATAATAATTGTGGCCAAAAGAGCGCACAAATGGGGTGGCACTGGATAACGCAAATTACCTGTACAGTATCATTTCCATGAATGGTCACGTCACTTGGAATGGGTGGCGAATTGAGAATAACTTTAAACCAATATGGACTTGACAATTCATGAATAAGATAGTATACTCGAGTAGAATCCACCAGTTAATAGCTGCTATTACTTCCCTTTTCTTCCTAAGTTAAACCTGCGGTCACTCTATTATGTATTGCTTGCTCAGCAACCGTCCAAGTTACTAGGAGAGTGGAACCCGCTTCCTAACAGCTTCTCTCCCGACCAATGTCTCATCTTGAGGATGCCTCAACAAAGTTTCAGAACACAATACCTAAGCGACCAGTGGGACCTGGGCCATGGGGGTAAGGGAAACACTCTACCGCACCTGATCAGCCATTTCAAGGTTAAGCGCCGCCGAGGGTCCATATTTTTTTGGCCTCCTTCCTTATTGCACATCATGCCATTCTCTGAATCAGAGGCTAAACTCCCAGTGTTCCCAACGGGCCAGGTAGGCCAGGCCGCGGCCAAGCCTGGCCTGCCTTTAGGCCCTATATGCTTGGTACTGTTTCAGATCAATTTTGTCTTTGCTTAGGTCCAATTTTCTTAGCTGATTCGGTGAAGTAGATGATCATCCTGTACCTAGGGGAGAAGAGGGCTGCAGCTTGTATTCGCTGGGGCTCATAGATCATGTTCGTTACAAGGATGGTGGGTTGATATTTGGTAGACAGGGGAGGGGGGGAGTGTGAGTCTATGTAAGGTAGTGGTTTCTCACCACTCTTTCTTTTCTTTTCTTTGCGCACCAAAACCACAATGTAGGGAAAGAGCCAGAACGGTAAAAGGGAAAATGGGATAGAAAACCACAAGAGGTGGATCTCTGGTGAATAGATAGTCGGACAACTAGGATAGGTTGGACTCTTCTGTTCACTTTTTTTTTCGGTCTCAGGATTTTCCCCTGCTGAAGGTTCGTGAACTAGCTTGGCAACTTGAATCAATTGTGAATTGTGTGATCTGTTTTCTGTGTGTAGTTTTTGTCGGTGATAGATCGTGATTTGTAATTACTTCTTTCTCTACAGAATAGATAAGTTATACCGGTACTCGATATTTGTGTTTTTCAGTGCCAGCTCCCTGATAGACGGGCCTGGCCTATATCGCCTGGGCCGGCAAGTCTATATTGCAACGGCGGACCCACTCATAGCAAACAGCCACACCGTATCAACAGAAAAACTTGACTGTAAATGTAAATAGTTTACAAAATAACATCAAAAATACAACTATTGGAACTTGTTACCTTTGGGATATAATGTAATTCCTACTAAGGAGGTGGGGTGGGGGGAATGAATAATTCTAGGATAGGACTACTGGTGGCTCTGGAGGTGATTGTTTAAAACTTTGTTGAGTTGGTTGTGTATCACTCATTACATGATTAATTAAGAATCAATTATCGAAGGCAAAGAGGACAAAAACCGAATGCGAGAAAACTTGAAGAGGGGAGGGGGTTCAGGGAGCTTTAAAGCGATCTGTTCTCAATACTAATTACAGGGCCTGTAGGCGCCTATCGGGCCTGATAGGCTTCGTTGGCTGGTCGAATTCGGCCTAGATCGGCCTAGGCTACCTTTCCGAGCTGCCCGGCCCGGCCCGGCCTACAGCCTATAGGAAAGAGAATGATAATGGTAATGACCATGCGGTTTGAAAACAACATTTTATGGTACATGAATTTCATGAAGGTGAAGTGGGGTGAAATAGTAGATTGAGTACTGTAATAGGATACAAGCAAGTAGGACAAACGAAATTAGGTAAAATGAAGGGGCAGATGAGCGGACGGGTAGACTGATGAATAGGATAGTCAGATTGACAGCTGCTCAATTGGCAACATAACGTAGCTCAGCGCAAGACAAGAGAAGAAAAGAAACGAAAAATTGAATTTGCCTGATTTAAGGCGACATTCAAGCGGAATGAGAGGAGAAAGCAGAAAAGAGTGAGAAAGAAGAAAAAGCTAAACTCCACCTTCCCACCACTGCATCCAACCGAGCAAGCAACCATGCCCCTTGGCCTATGGAATACTAATAGGCTACCCTTCCATATCGAAATCAATAGCATCAGGGTTAACCTCGGAGCACGTTGCCGTAACCACCTTTCCAACCGATCCTTTAATTTCCCCTCGATCTTTCGCAGGGATGAATCCCGCTGGCACCACGCTCCACTGCCGCCATTGCATCGTCTGTTTCGGACCCCACCTCCTCAATACTGCCGCTACCCGCGCAGCCGCTGGCGATGAAGTTGACGTCGTTGTACTGCTCCAGCACCTTCCTCTTGATGCTGAGCATTTGCTTGAGTGAGTCTTCGCCCCCATACTGGATTTCAAAGGCTTCCCATTTAGTCCAGAGGCGTGTTGAGCTTCTTGGATCCCAGATTTGCGATGCATAGACGTAGATCGTCCATGCTGAATCGATATCTCCGATACTTTGTTCCCTCTCAGCTAACTTGAGACACATTTCGGTCGCCTCTTCGCCTCGTAGCGCCTCTATCGCGCGCTTATAGATGCTCCTGGCAAACAGGGGTTGGCCGCGCTCTTCTTCGAGATTGCCGTACATTTGATAGATGACATTCGCGAACTTTGTGGGACAGGTTTCGATGGCTTTCTCGAAGAGGTCACGAAGTCGTTCGATGTCCATTTGGCGGTTTACAGCTTCGGTTAGGTACAGATTCCAGAGTTCAAAGGCTACAGGGAAGGTGAAGAGATCGAGGCCACGCTGGTAGACCTGCTTTTTTTTAGTTGAATTGAAATAACAAATAGCGGAGGGGGAGTGTACCTCGAAGCTCTCTTCAAAACACTTGTTCTCCTCAAGGAGGGTAGCATAGTTCACCACAGTCTGCGGAGTAGCAATTCGGAGCTCAAAAATCTTTTCGTAAACCTTTTTCGTCTCCTCAAGTGTGCTGACACTCTCCACGAGATTAACGTAGAAACTCCACAACTCCCAGCTCTTGTGAACCCTCTGTTGCGGTGTCAGAGTTTCGTCGAAATAATCCACCGGAGTCCTCTTGGGCGATTGAGTGGCATTAGCCATAATTTTGACCGCCCCTTCGAAATTGTCATCACGCAATTCCAACTTTGCCCATTCAACCCACATCTCCGCGAGCCCCTGAACAGACTTGAACGGGACCTGAACAGCCTTTTCCATAATCATTCGTGCCTGTCTGATATCCCCATGCTTCTCATAAAACTTGCCATATCCCGCCCACAGGGAATGGAATTGGCCAACGGCCTTCTTCGGGTTCACGGCGGCTACGGCATTGGCGTATGTTTGGACGATCCGTTGCTTGTCATCACCCCAAAGCGCAACCCTCTTCTGCCATTCTACGACGTTATTCGGATTGTGCCTCAGGAGAACGTCGTTGACTAAGAAAGGACGCCGATCGATTAATTGTTCGAACCGCATCAATCGGATATACAAATCTGAATCGGCGTCCTTGTTAACAATTCCCTGCTTCTGCCGTTCAGCAATCGCTTCCATCAGGGTTCCAATGACAGATTCTTCGAATTCGGTGTACGAGTCGAAGATCTGTGTGAATTCCCGCATAGTCATAACAGTGGCGACCCCCTCTTCGAAAGAGTCTCTTGCCTGCACAAAAGAATCAGCAATCAATCCTCAAACAATTCAAATTATTCGATCCACATACCCTTTCGAAGTCACCTTTGGTGATACAATAGGTGCCCAAACTATTCCACAATTCCCCCCCCTGGAGACTAAGCTTTCCAATCCCATTCCGCACAATCTTCCCAAGGTCAATGCCCTTGGCCTCAGGGCCGTGGCTGAGCAACAAGTCGCCTAGCTTACTCCACATCTGAAAATGACTTCTGCCAGCCTTTGACCGAAACTCCGGATTACCCAACACCTCGATCCACTTTTGTGCCGCCTCCCCGTATTTCCCAATTTCCACGAGAAGTTCAATCAATTCTTCTGCCTCCTCCGGGTGAGCCTGCATATACGGTTTCCAAATCCTCGCAGCCATCTCTCCAGAAGCGGAATTGGCGAACGGTAGGTATCGTGCCCAAATTCGACTGTGCTGGGTAAGCGGTAGAGCCCGGAGGGCACGATCGAAAGTTCGGCGGATCTCGGTAACGAGGCATTGTTTGAGCAGGAAGGATAGGTAGTCTGTCCAGATCCTAGGCATCTTGTTGAGGAGGACGACGAGAGACCGTTCCAGGCAATCATTGACCTTCTTGTCCTCATCCTGGAACTGTGCCGGATTGAGGGAGGACAAGTGCTTGACTCTTAAATCGAGGTACTAAAAACCTTCCAATTAGAACCTCCATACCTCACAACCAAACAATCGCACCACCACCACACAAACAAGGCCAGAACAAAAAAGCAAACAAGCACAGTAGGTAAAGTCAGCGGAAAGACCAAGGGACACGTACCATTTTCCAAAGTTTGTATGACCTAGGCAACGCTTTACAAGCCCCCTCAAAAACAATCACCTGCCTATGAATGCCTCCAGTCTTGGCCTTATACTCCAAATACCTCAACCAGGGATTCAAGCTCGAGTGCCCGTCCCTCGAAATCTCCTGCTCATAGTGGGCATCCTCCTCCGAGATAGGAAACAAATCGATTCCTGTAGCAGCGCTGGGAGCAGCAGTGGCAGAACACTTGAGCACGCTGTCAGGATGAGACCGCTTGCTAACAAGCATGGTTGTAGTTGCCGGAGCAGAGGTTGGGGGATCGGCTTCCATTAGCGCAATGAGCTCTCTAGGCATCAGAAGGTTCTGTTGGTTTATATTTCTCCCCTTCCTTGTGCCAAACAATTTCAATCACCTTTTTTCTCCTCCTCTCCTTTCTATCTCTTTCTCTCCTGTGCTTTAGGTGCTTACGGAGCGAGAAGCGCGGAACGGGAGGGCGGAAGAATAGTGTTTTACCGAAGGTAAAAGGTTCTAGAAAAATAAGTCTGGAAGGACGGAGGAAGAGAAAGGAAAACGAAAACAAAAAAGAAAAAAACACCTTGGATCGGAGTAACGAAACTGGGGAGCGTTGTAAAAGGTTGGGTGAATGTAATGTCGTGGTGGGGGGAGAAGAGATGGATGGCACTGTTACTGTCAGTGCTACAAGGAAGTAGTGATGGTGGGTGATTTGGCCGGGAAGAGCTGCAACAAACCAAATAAAGAAAAACCCCTGAACCAAAGCTATCGCAACTAGAAAAACAAGCTCTAATTGGCTGATTAAGGTAGAGTAGCTTATCAAAAAAAAAAAAAAACAAGGACCACGGCATTGTTTATTATCATAAACTAAAGTGGGAAATATCCAATAGAAACCTGTAAGCAGGTAATCCAACCAATAGTAAAGGAGAAGGCGTTAGTGGAATTCCGCTGGTCCCCAACATACTGTACCCACACTAGTGCATGCGCTATTCCTAATATCGTCCATACCCTTGTCAACCCGATCCATCGGGCGGAGATTTGGCCTGAAAAAATAGCTTTGCACTTTTTTAGAAAGGGTAATCGAGTGGCACCTGCGGTTGACGTCTTGCAATACTTAAACCGGTGAGCTATTCTAATTTCGGACAAGACAATTTCACTTTCTCTCTACCCAGGTCATAGATAAGGAACATTGGGTGTAGGGTACACGTGATAGATTCCCGTATTATATTTCATGGAGCACTTGAGATGTGTATCGCCTCTCCGCTTCAGTATTAAAGTTGGTATCGCGCTCTATGATAGTGAGCGCATATTCCGTCATCGATGTGCTGGCGCTTACTCGGTAGGAGCTGCCCCCGTAGTAATTCTACCAGCCAACCTG
>Ga0307509_10003794_pt1 | contig 22422 bp, 30 predicted proteins | sample 10_EM_MG_FD_202245 | JGI IMG/M metagenome (GOLD analysis project Ga0307509, IMG submission 202245) | Populus trichocarpa ectomycorrhiza microbial communities from riparian zone in the Pacific Northwest, United States - 10_EM | ecosystem: Host-associated > Plants > Roots > Unclassified | place... | reverse complement strand
CGGTTGAACCAGCTACTCTCGAGCCTACGCCAATCGTGAGTGAAGAATCAAAATTCACGCTCATCGTTCTCACCATGATGCATTTCTGCGCAGGTCCCATGGCTGCGTTGGTATGGGTTAACACCAACTCATGGAGGATAATGTCATATACGCACGCATCCGAGAGCGACTGCCGACACCAGCCTGCAGTTGTCGCCCTCCTCAGCCACATACCGAGTGATCACATTGGCACCAAGGGAGAATCCTATGCCCAAGAGAGGCGCCTTTGGGTACTTTGTTCTGATATACAACATTGCGGCACGGTAATCTTCGGTGTGCCCTGCAGAATACAGCTGGGGACTCGTGATAGGAACTCCCGCGCCTGTGAAACGGATGAGGGATTGGTGGTGGGTTATACGATGGTGATACCCTTACATCCGCGGAAGTTGACGACAACGGCCCTGAACCCTAAACCGCCACCGGATTTTGGAGTAACGGCAGGCGCTAAGATAGCCCTGACATACGACTCGTGGGAACCTTCAATCTGTGTCAGCAGGGAGACACCGACTACTTGAAAGCGCCCGCGAACCTCCTGTAAGTCCGTGCGTTACGACGATGATGGGAGTGTCGTTTGGGACATCCTCATCGTGATAAGGTGTAAAATCTAAACCTCTGATAGAAATCAGGATGGGGTTACGCGGTTGGCGGGATGAGTTGGAGGACATACAGTGTACCGCCGTCGACCGTGCGCAAAAGTTTTCTTCGTATGTGTGTCAGCTCTGGTTGGGGACTCGGCGCGATATACTACCTACCTGTGGTATACAACCTTATCGACTTTGGTGAAATCTCCGACGACGCAGTACGCGGTTTGGACGTGACCACTGCCAAAAAAAAAAAAGCAACGTGGTTTGTTACTTGTCCGCAAGGAAATGAACCGGTCCACGTACTTGTGCATCCACCGGGGAGGGTTGTACGGCTGGTAGAGGCTCGGACACGACTTGGATACGAAAGCGTCTATCGGCATTGTTCTTCGATCCTCTTGATGGGGTTTTATTGGCAGCTCCGCTGGACCCGGTGCGAACGCCAGCCTGGGGATATGGCGATTCGGGCACATGAATGTGCTGACGGACAGACCCATCCTGACGGGGGTTAAGAAGAGAGAGGTGGAAGGGGAAATCGCCGACCCCGTGGTGGTGGAGGTCAAGGGATTTGTCATGTGCCATGTGCCATCCCGACGATGGACAGACCGCGACCGGCAGCGCCGGCTACCCCTCGTACGCAACGCCACGGTCAGTAGTGTCGGTGAGGGTTAGGGTGGAGTGCTCTGGGATGCGGCGGGCACCGAAGCCACTCAAGGTCGATCAACATTCTTGAACCAAACCCACCATGTCCGGTTTCATCAACTTCAGGAAGACTGTCCGTTGCAGAGTGCGATTTCGCTTCACAGACAGTTTGTATAACCTCTAATCTCTCGCAACCAGTATTTTACAGACTCTGGTAGCTCTATCAAACCGGGCTGCAACCAACGGGAACGATGCAAGTACGTCATTCCCCAGCCAAACGCCGTTGAACGGACTCCGACTTGTCTAGTTTCGCGCACCCAGACGATGTTCAATGGCACGATGCAAGCCCCGTGAGCAGGAAACACGCTCTCGAAACTAAAGATTACAGGGATACCAAGCGTCGTCCTCCTCCCTTGGCACCGCAGTCTGATATATTCAAGCGCTCGAATCCAGAGGACGGGGAGGACAAGAGACGATCTTCGCCTAAAACCTATGACTCTAAGAGTTTCCTTGGTGTTGAAAAACCGGATGACCGCTACCATTCTCGCGGTCCTCGTGTGCTCGATGAACGACTTCGGGTCAAGAAAGATGGCGGCTCTGTTCGCGCGGCCCCACCCCATTCTCGACCCCTTGATGGAGATCTTGATGATACTTCCGCCCGACCAGCTGCTCAGAATGTATTCGGCTCTGATCTTACTTCGAGGACTCTACACCCTGATAGGCGGAGGAACACTGAGGCCATTGTAACCCTCTTTCGCCAGCTTGCAAAGTAAGTCATCGGTGATAACTTCCCGTCCCGGAAGGACCTCATGTGAATCTCCCAGGACTTCGAGCAAGATTGTGCAGGACTGTGTGGACGTTGACCGCGAAAATCGGCGGGTCGATACCCTCGCGGACTTATCTTCTACTCTGGCGCAGGTCTCCACCGCGGCGACTTCCTCCGTCGCCCCTGCCTTGATAAATGCTGTCAGGAACCACGCTCTTCTCAAGGATAAGGTCGACGACGATTACCAAGTGCTTGCGAATCTCTGGGAAGACCTTTTTGATCTGTTCGTTAAGGAACTCTTGGTTGTCATGGACAAGGCAGTACAGGACGGCGTCGCTAACCTAGGCCAAGAAAGTGACAGACTCGCTGGTCAATTCTGTGAAAAGGGAAGAGACAGTGGAAAAAGACGTGAAGAGGGCACTGATGGCGGCGACCGTGGTCACAAACGTCGTCGCATCGATGGCGACGCGACCCTGTTCGAGAAGGACCAGGCGACTTTGGTGCAAGAAGCCGGAGACGCAGCTACTCTTGGTCAACTCAAGTCAAAGCTTGAGGAGCAGGCACACCGGCTGGAAAAGCTCGCTCGAGAAAACAGTGACGTTAGTCGTTTCGCGTCCCGGGGCTGCTTTGTACTGAGCAACTGTTACAGCTCAAGTCTATTTTGACCCACACGAGGAAAGACTCCATAGCATCCTCTGTGAATGAACGGGCCAGTATCAATTACTCGGATTGGACGGAGAGGAAGCCCGAGGTTGATGATAGTTCCTCTTCGCTCTGGGACAGGATTGAGCGTGGTGACCGCGCCCGCTGAAGCAAAGTGTCTGTCGGCCCTCTTTGTACCATAAATGTAGTTCTATCAAAGAAAGAAAGAAAAATACGAATCGCCTTTGAATACCTCCCTTTCGGCTCATTGACCGATATTTGCGCACGTGGTAGACGCGACACCCGTTGAACTTCCCCCGTCTCCCAACTCCGCTGCTGGACGATCGCAACGAGGCGCGTTGGCTCGCAATGGTCGCTGGCGGTCGCGCGCAACCGTCTCTCGAAAACCCCATGGACTCCACCCCTCCTCGTCAGACTGGTGACGACGACACGGTGGAGAGGCCGTGGTTTGGGCCACTGAAGTCCCCGCAGAAACGGCTGATGGAGGAAGCGGACCACGACGAAGATACTACCCCTCGACGAAGATCTATACGCCTGGCCCAGACAAGCACACCGGTACGGCCGTTGAACCTGAGGATTACTGAACCTCAAGTCGTGGAGGCAGTCGAGGAAACTGATCCGGCCAACGACACAGCGGAGATCAACCAGGATGTCGAGGATGGTGAGCCTCAACCTCTCGTTTTCTTTCAAAGTGACTCAACACTTCCGTTAGAGCCTTCACAGGTGTTAGCCGAGAGAGTTCTCAGCGCAGTCAGCAACCCTTCCCCACCACCTGATTTCCTCTCATTTCCCGAACTTCATGTGAACACACCCCCACCCCCCGAGCCGCCAGAATCCCAAACCCAGTCCGACGACACCAGCGCCACCTCTACTCCACCGAATCCCGTAACAGGATCGTCACTGAATGGCGAAGGCGTGGAAAACACGCCCGCAGGTTCCGTGAATCACCCATCATCTCCTCACACGCTTGGGTTCTCCTCCCGACCTTCCGACAGCGATTGCCAGGATGCCCTCATAGTCGAACAGCCCTTCGCCACGGAATCTTCCGTCGATGATACGTTAGACCTGCCTCGACTCGCGTCTGCGGCGAGTTCCCCTGTCAAACCCCTAATCCGTCTGCAAGTGGATCGTGGTGAACGTGTAGTTACAGCCTCAGAGCAAGGGGAAGGTAGGGGAATCATCGATGACGAAACTCGAGATCGAGTGGCAGAGTTACCCACCTACGGCGAGTCACCCACCAAACCTGCAGGTAGACGCAGTCCTGCGCGTCGCAGTGTGTCACCGGCTAAACGAAGGTCGACCACCCCTGACGGAAATCTCCTCCAACCTCCCCGACGCCGTTCTGCAAGGCTGAGCGTTTCTCCCCGCCGGACCCCATCCCCTGACCCCACTCTTGTGCTCCCGCGGATATCCCCCCTACGTCTCCCAACGAATGATGCACGAACCCGACCCGGGCCATCCGAAATTGGGGCATTGGCAACGATTGATGGTATTGATGAAAGGCTTAGGGAGGCAGAGAGGGAAGAGGCTCAGAAAAGGGCAGGTAGGAAACGGAAACGTCAGGATGATGCGAACAAGGCGGTTGGACGTCAACGCCTTGGATCTCTGTCACCCGATTCTCAGTCGGTCCTTCAACAGCTGCTGCCATCGTCGCGTTCAAGTTCCGATGAAGGTGAAAAGCCAGGGACTACCGCATCCCAACAGTCGCTCTTTGGCCCCCAACGTATTCTTGTGAACAAACTACCGAAATTGACTCAGTCGGCACACATACAAACCACCGACCCACAACCTCACCTAGGCACACCACTACGAAGGGTTCTGGTCTCCACTCCTGCGGTTCCTGAGGATGGTGGCGTAAGCGGTCGTCGGTTTGGGCAAACGCTGTTCAAGGTACAGCCGTTAGGCGACCCACATCGAAGTCCTTCTCGCCGGGTACCAGCTGTGGCGGGCCCATCATCTACCGCTAAGGGTGTGGTTCCGCAACCAGCTCTATTTTCGCGGCAGCCTTCCAGCTCTTCCTCAGCCCTCCTATCCAATTCCAAGCCAATCACCAAGCAACGAAGCATGTCAGAAGAGCCGAGGTTCTCTCACCAGCCTCTCCCTGAAGGAAATCACCGTACCGCGCTTCCGTACCCGCTCATTCGGAAGCCCTCCGTTATCTCCGAAGAATCTGAGGAGACCCAACCGCCTGTATTGCCTAGCAGCCGTGCTTCATCGGAACCCCCCGTTGCGACGTTAATCGCCATTCCCAAGTCAACATTGAGACAACCAACGAACTCCAGCAGGATCCCTCGGACCAGTGCTAAGCCTTACACTCGACCTCCCGGAGTCCAACCCAGCAAGTTACCCATTCTCACTACCGCAAAGCGCACGGCCCCGAGTCCGGTATGTCTAGAGCCCTCTGAGGACTCCCCCTTCTGACCTCTCGATTCTCCAGGCGAAATCTCGCAGCCAGACTGGAAGCACCAAGAGTACATTTCCACCAGATCCCAAACACGGGCCCTTCGTTCCAACGTCCTCGAGGAAGGCAACCGGGCCCAGCGCTGAGACTTCATCGAAACCTCTTGTCAGGCGACCCCCCCCCACGAAGCGCCTTCCCCAACCTCCGGCAGTAGCAGAGAAGCCCCCACCATCTCAGATTCCCATCAGGTCACCACCTGCACCCGAGCCTTTAGCACTTCCCGACCTGCAACTTCCAGCCGTCGCCGCGACACATACAGAACCCACCAGGCCAGAGCGGGAACACATCGGCGTTCCCGGTCAATCGCCCGCCCCTCTTGAGAACCAACTTGTTCCCGAAAGTGTGTCAATTTCGGCTCGTCTCCAGCCACGCGATACCAGCAAGGAAGAGGAGGATGCCAGTGCCGTACGCAGAACGACGAGGAGTAGGGGGGGACCCTCCGCTCTCTTGGAAGAAGCGACACCTGGTGTCACCAGTGCTTCGCCGTCACGGCCGCCGCCCAGGAAGCGACTACCGCCTGATTCTTCGGGATTTGCGGGGCTAAGCATAAACGCTCTCAAGAATCTCACTACGGACAACACGACGAAAAACCAGAAGGTGATGAGCCTCCTGGAAACCGAGATCGTAAAGAAAGAGGGAAAGCGACCAGAGAGCCCGGCGGTGAAATTAAGGACTATTGCGGAAAAGGCAAGCGAGGAGAAGGCTAAACAGAGGCAGGAGAGAGCACAGAGGAGGGCTAAACGAAGCGATGGTGGGGAAGGCGAACCGTTGGACACAGGTGGCCCACTCATAGAAGAGAGCGGTCGGCATATGCGAGGCGCTGGGGAGGAGGAAGACTATGAATCTCCGGAACGCCCTACGCGACCGTTGAAACGACTTAAGGCGGATGGATCGGACGAAGTTGAGGTAGTGATGGTCAAGGAGAGAAGGGTCCAGTGGGATCGCCTCTTGTTCAGTGCCGTCTTCATTGACGACATCCCAGAGAAGCCATCACCACCGCCTGAACAGAAACTTGGAAAGGGCTGTCTTTCCCAAGCGGCAAAGGTACACCGTCCTCTTCTCACGACACACGGTGACTAACCACTACCATAGTCACTGGAACTTGATCGTTTAGGGAACGTGCAGGACGCTGGTTTACCACTCCCACAACTTCCTGTGGAGAAAGTCGTCGTAAAGAGATACGTCTACGACGGCGACCCCCCTCCTGAGCCGGAGGCACCTGAAGAACCCGAGACCCCTCCCGTCAAGATTACAAGGTCTAAGGCCCAGAAGAAGTGAATACGGTGCCCGATCTAGCCTCCGATGTTTTCGATGTTCCGTTCTATATGCTTTGATCTAGTTAACCCAGAACTCAACTTCAGGGTAGGATGTACATGACACGGATTATTTGTTACCCCGATATGCGAGCCACGGAGTGGCCTGGTTAGTTGGCATGAGGAACAGCTCTGCGATGTTTACGTGAGGGGGCCGCGAGGCAGCCCAGACGATCTCCTCGGCAACATCGTTCGCAGTGACTAGAGAAAACTTAGAAGCTTTGGGCATCATTTGGATAATGGGAACGTACGTGGTGAAAAACCCTGGTAGACCTTGTCTGCAGCATCTTTATCACCTCTGAAGCGAACGATCGAGAACTCTGTCTCCACCATGCCTGGTTGGATTTCGGTCACTCGGACCTGGGTCTCGACGAGTTCTCGAAGTAAGGCGCCGGTGAAAGCACGGATAGCATGTTTCGTCGCACAGTAGATGCTTCCACCGATGTACGGTTCTCTCCCTGCGACAGACCCGATATTAATGACATGCCCGGTGTTCCGCGCCTTCATTTCTAATCTGGGGTGAGTCTCGAGGTCTCCCGCTCAAGTTCTGGGGTTTGGGCACCATTGATAAAGGCTTGGGTGATGTTTATGAGCCCGAAGACATTGGTATTGAACATCCCCTCCATGTCGTCAGTGGAGATTTGACCGATGCGGTCCGTTCCGAGCACGTAACCAGCGTTGTTTACTGTGGAATAGCTCGTAAAGACTGTTCCGAAGAGAATACCGAATACCGCGCGTACCGAGAACATCAATCGATTTCAATTCGTCTGGGATTTTACTCAGGACACTGCTGACCTGGGCCTTGTCGGAAACATCGATTTGGACGGTTGCGACTTTACCCCCGCCTTGAATCCCAGACACCTTGTGAGCGTCCGTACAGGCTTCCGCTACTTTGTTTAGAGCATCTGCCCTACGCGCTAGTAGCACGAGATTGGCACCGCCCTAGGAGATTTCGTTCAGATTCGACGATGTGTCGGGACACGAGACTGTTAGACCCTCTGATCACCTTCGCGAACAAGATCGCCGTCGCCTGAAGGTTTGGTGGTCATAAATGGGACCAAGCGAGAGGGATGGCGTATCAGACTTACTGCTCCGATGCCAGAACTTGCACCGGTGATAAGGACGGTTTTGCCGAGGAGACGAGAGGTGTTGAAGAGGGACATGGTGCGGGCGAACGGGCCGAGTCGATTTCCTCGAGGTACCAAACCTCGGGTCGTCGACTGGGTACTGAAGTACTGATGGCCGAATCGCCCGCAACGACGATGCGATCTCACAGCAACCATGACCAAGTCGACGAGGGAGATGTCCAGGTTCGTCGTTGGAGCCGACTGTTGTCGTGGCTCAAAAGTTGTGGGATGGACCTATCGCCGTCTGCGTTCCACGTAGAGCGCAGGCCAAGAGCTGGTACTTCTCATCCACCCATTTCACCAACACCCTGAGGGTTAATCTCCAGGTCCCGTTTAATGGCGTAGATGCGGGTTATGGACTCTTCCTGACCAGTCCGTGTCCGGTAGGCCAAATCGTTTGCGATCTCGCGCCGTTCGCAAACTGAAGGAACCAGCCCCTGGGTTCCCTCTTCGCCGTTCCATCATCAGCGCTGGTGAATACAAAGACACTTGGACCCCTTCACCCCGGTAGCAAACGCCTCAGTGCCCACCAGCTCATCTCCCTGCATCTTTATCTGCACAGACCCCTGGACGACAACGCGAAGGGGTCCAGCGATAGCCCATTTGGTCCTTTCATTTCGATTCTCCCTCAAGAGTTCGATAACCATCCGCTGGGATGGCTCGTCCATAAAAATATAGGTGACGAAAACGAGCTCGAGTCCACCCTCCTTGCATTACTCCCTCATAACACGCGATCTGTCTTGAATGCCCTGGCAGAACGTTTCGAACGGGACTCCGACGCGGTGTCAAAATACCTCGTAAGCTCCTTCGGATGGCGCGAAACTTGGATTGACTTTGCATAGAATGACAACCGTATACCTGGCGAACTCGATATCCGCGGTTACCTTTGGGCTTGGTTGAATGGTTTCTTTTCCAACTTCCAGCGGTACTGCATCCATTGATTCCGTGTCCTTTCGTCCCAGTCAACACCCGTTGCATCTACTATCGGCTCAAAGAAAAATCGACCGACGAAGCTAACGTCACCCTCTGCCCTATCCTCGACTTTGCCAACCACTACTGGAGTCGTTCACACGTACAGCCAGTCTCTGATCCTGACATCTGGGGCGTTCGCTCAAAAGCCAAAGGTGTCTTCCAGTTCCTCGCGACCGAACACGCCAAGGAGGTAGAAGTCAATGGGGAGGTCTGTTTGAGATACGGGGGTCACTCGAACCAGAGTTTGTTTGTCGAATACGGGTTCGTGAACGCCGTGTCGGACGTGGACATGAGATCTGGAGAATACCCAGCGGAAGTAGACGTGCAACATATTGTGGTCGAGCTTTTCAGGGGGCGAGGAATTATAGGCAGGTGGATGCAGGCAACCCTTAAGGGTGAAGGATATTGGGGGTGTGTCCCTAGAGACACTGAATGTTTTTCTCGCTAATGTTTTGTAGGGACTGGACGCTCTCCACGTCGCCAAGTCCGGCCGCTCCTTCGTTTCGTCTGATCACTGCACTTCGTCTATTCGCCCTGGGTTCTGAGATAACCCGCGTCCCCAAAGCTGACGAGGAGGGCTTTGTATGCAAGTCTTGGAGAGACACTCTACTCGGTATAACTGATACCATCTCACCTGACAACGAGGCGAAATGGAGAACCACACTCGTAACTATCTGCGACCTGGTCGTGGAAGAGGGAACGGCAGGCCTGCGGCGCACTCTGGGTTCCGGGCACGATGGGCAGAATCACCAGTGGTCAGGGTGGGCGAGTGATAATATTGCGCTCCTGTGGTTGGAGCAGACAGTGGTAGCAAGGGCGGTTCTTCAAAGTCTGGAGGACGGAGCTGAGTTTTGATCAAGTTGGTTCTGTTTCTCGGGGAGTGGCGTACACAGCGGTTGGGGAAGAAGGAAAAGGTATCGCAAACTGTCACTGGCCTGGCAGGACGATCCGTGTAGAAGAAACCCGGAGGGAGGGTCCACTCAAACGCACTGGGGTTCAGGAAACGGTGGGAAGTTGGGACAGCGTACTAGTATTTCATTGATCCCGATACTGGGTTCAATTCGTCCGCAAGCACCGTGAAAATCAAAGGTGGCAGGAGGCCGCCCACCATCGCCAGTCGCGTTGAAATGAGTTTCACCTTCAGAACGTGAAATGGACAGGGAAGCGGTCGAAAGGTCACTCTCAAAGGGTGAGCACCCCAGAAGTAAACATGGAAAAGTTGCAGTATCTGATCCAGAAGTGACTGGAAGTTTTCCTGGTGCCCGTGGTTCTGAGCACCGAGGGCTGATCATTTCGACTCAACAACAGTGGTGAGTCGCTTCCGAAAGATGCGGCGAAGTAAGTGCGATGCTCGAAGGGACCCTGAAGGAATGGGTGTCATCAGTTGCGGAGGCGTTCCGCTTCCCACCAGTGGATGGTTGTTCTTCGGAGGAACATGTTCCACGAAATCTTGAACCAGCGGGCCGCTGGCACGGTTATGTAAGTAGTTTTGGCATCGTTGGCCACATTGGGACACCCCTTGGTTCGACTTCTCGAATGTCAGTATTCCCGACGGGGGTGCGAGGTTGAACTCGGGGACGGATCCCAGCCCCAACGGTGGCACCAGCCAGGACGTTGCTGCCAGAAGTGGGGAATCTCCGGTCACATGACCCGTCCTTGCAAGTCAGGCGAAGGGTCGGCGCTCTCAGCCGGAGGGACACGAGATATTTATCGTTCGGCAGGACCCGTGCTACTACTCCGAACTCCTCTCGGGGGGCACCCAATAGTACGGCGGGAAGGAAATACGCAGAGTAAGTGAGCTAAATCAGCCATAAACTGGCCACCATCCACACTGGGGCTGTCGTCCGAACATGGGCCAGGGCGGACGCCACACGAGGCGAACATTGTTGTCAGCTGGTGGTCCACTGGAAAATGCTCTACCTCACCTGTGCTCCCCCACCTTATTCAGAATACTAGTGGACCAGGGGGGCCAAGGAAGTGAGATGGGTTAACTCTTCTCCCACAGAATCGGACTGGTCTGATCAAAATGAGTAATCGTGGGAAAGTTGACCACCTCCGGCACCCACTGTTCGCGACCACCAACTCTGTCAACCCCGATGAGTTCTTCAAGGAATCAGGGACCATCCGGTTGGCAAGTGAGTCTGTGCGGTGTGACGCGCTCTACTTGTCATTGATGATCTCCTTTTGCGTTCTTTGACAGTCATCAGGACGGAGAAAGGTCACGCGAGGCCGTATGGCCGTGGACTCGGACGACGAGTTCGAAGTCGCTCCTACCTGCGAAGGTTCCCCTCCTCAACACACAAGGCACCTAAGATCGCGACGATCTGAGGATGAAGATGATTCCGACGTTGATGTCGAGGAGGAAGGCTCAAAGTTCTCAACGAGCCCTTCCGATGAAGAAATGGCCCAAGAGTCCGATTCCGGAAACCTACAGCCGCAGTTGAACAAGCCACAGCCGCAGCGGGAACTTTCTCCCGCTAGGACTAACAAGGGGAAGGCGAGTAAGAAAGCTCGACGGGCAGTTATTTTCGACGGTGACGATGATGAAGATGACGAGTCGATGACTTGGCGGTCGGACATGTCGGCTGATGATGACCCTCCTTCTTCCCCACCCCAAACGCGGACTACCGCTTCGTCAAGCACTCGAACACGCAAAGGGAAATCGAGGGCCGATTTTGAAGACATGGGCTCGCTTAGGGAAGACAGACCAGTGGTCATCGGCACGAAGCGTCCCCGTCCTTTGGATTCAGAACCTTCTGTCGGTCCGGGACTGCCTTCACCCGCTGGTCCTGACGTGACCGCCACCACGGAGAACAAAGAGCCTGTACCGAAGAAGAAACTACCCCCAATCAAGAAGATCAAGCTATCCGATTCAACAACATCATCTCCTGGGCCTACTACTAAGGCGACCCCAGCCACAGCAAAGGCGGAAAAGCCGAAATTTACCGTCGAGGGCCCTGGGCTCCCTCCACCTCCATCTAGCCTGCCTCGCAAACCTGCCGCCACCGCTGGAAACGCGGACCTTGACTTATCAAATATGGACGTATACAAACAGCTCTTCTCTGTGAGCCTCTAAATTGCCGTGCTTTGTGCGCGGACATTGACACCTGCACCAACTTAGACGGGGGGTGCACCCCCGAAATCCGGGGTCAAGGAGAAGGAGGAGCGGATGCGAGACCTACACAAGATGCGGGATGAGGCTCGGGCGAAACGACAGCGAGGAGCTGTATGTGCCCTTTGCCATTCGTGTTTTCTGTCTGTTCACAACCACCCAGGCACCGTCTTTCAATCTTGCGGCCCAACACGACAAGATCGAGGCTTTCACGAGGCGGTTAGAAGCCCGTCGGAGTCCCGCTATTTGGCCGAATACCCTGGCGGCGAAATTCAAGGCGGACATGCAGGAGAAGATACGAACTGAACAGAAAGCGAGACAACAGCAACACCCACAACAAATACCCCCAACTGACCGTAAATCGAACTGGACAACTGTATAGACCTTTCACTGCACGACCACCCGTCTCCATACGCGAGTTATCCATTGAATTCTGCAGAAAGCGACGCCTGGAGTTTATCTACCTGAGCTAGACAGGTATCGAACCACTTCGCCTTCTTCTGGGCTCCTTCGGATGTCTGTGTCGTCGCCGATCCCAAACTCTGCTCCTTTGGCTTTGGCAGGAAGTTGCCTTGGTTCAGGGATCTTTGCAACGTGGTCACAACCTCTCCTAAATTTTCCAGGTACTCCGAAATTGTTTTTGGATCCTGTGGGCTGTGTAGACACGAGATAATTTCGTCGGTAACAGAGGCAAATCGAGCGGATTGGCGGGATATCTCGTCGAGAGTGGAGACGAAATCCGGTGCCGATGCGGCAATTATAAGAGCAGACGGTTGAAGGAGATCGAGGTATACTCTCTCATGCAAGAGATTCGTCACACGGATATACCTTTGGACCTGGGTATCACTGAGTTTGGTAGAGCAGGAGCTAGAGTAAAGATCCGAACCTTCTTCACCCTCTCTGCCTCCTCAACGGTCAGAGGCGCGGAGTCGAGCATGAGACCGTCTTCATCACCAAAGTCGTCGTTGAGGGTTTCATTATCAGCTCCATCGGGGGTGAGAAGCTCGGATAGTTCGCGGTAACCATCCTCTAACACGGACCGGTCCTGCGACCACTTTTTCCGAACAGCCTGGAGGTTGTTCTCGGGCAAGCCGTCCGACCCGCGGCTTTGGTCGATCAACTCGTGGAGGGAACCGGCGAGGTAAAGGTGTGCTGCCTTGAGTTTCGGGGGAGGTGTGACACCGTCGGTGATCAGGATGCAATTGTCGATGAATCCCCTCGTCGCTTGCAACACGTCCGAGGTCAAGCCCACGACTTCCGTTCTGAGTGTCGATCCGAAGGTGGTGGTGAAGAGAGATGTGCAGGATGTGAGAGCGTTCAGATGCTCGACGAGGTCGTCCAGGGGAGAGATCGCAGCGGAGAACGTTGGTTCGTTCGGGTTCAAAGCCAACGCGAGCTTTGTTGTGGTGTGGTAGATCAAGGAGAGAAGGGAAAGCAAATCGGCGTGGAGCTTGGCTAGATCTGGTTCGGATGCAGACGGGGGCGAGTTGGAGATGTCGTTGAGGACGTTGAGGGAGGCCTGGCAGAACTCCGAGACCGCCTCGAGCTTGAGCTCGCACTCTGCGTGTTAAATTTCAGAAAATCCGAAGAAAAAAAGAGAGCTGCCGGGGAGCGTACGTCGGCGGGGTGATGGCTGTTCGGACATCAATCCAGTCGCGTCGCCTTCTCACATCCGGTCCACGATGTCTACCCTCTCTTCGTCCCTCGCGGTAAGCGTCGGTCTCCGTCCAGTCCGCTTCGGATTCACTGCTGACGATGCTGACACCCTTTCCCAACAGATGCTGAGGGCAGTACAGCGCTGGCCGCCATCCGTCAGCCACCGACTCATCATTCCGGGTCCCATGCACCATCCTCGCATTCCGTTCCCCGTTCGGTCCATTGCAACTGGCCTCGGACGCGGGCCAACCACCTTCAGAATAGAGCCTTTCCAAACCCTCAATCCATCATTCCAGCGTTCCTTCACTCTCTCTTCATTATTTGGCCCCCGAACAAAGCCAACACCAACCCCCTCTCCCGCTACTGTTGCCGATATATCACTACTCGAAGCTGCCGCTAATATTAATCACAACGACGTGGACAAACAACTTGCGCTGTATGAAGCTCTGCTTGCTACCAAGGTCAAAGCCGGTTATGACACGATCATTTCAAGATGGGAACGTCTGTCCGAATTCGTATGTCACGTTTGGCTGCATTCCACTCCGAACAAAAGCACTGAGTGCTGATAATAGGATTCATCTTCACCGGTCTTACGGTCCGATCGAGTCTTTGAACTGTACCTGTCTGCCCTGGTAAAGAATGGCCTGGAGGGATCCGTGAACACTGCTGTTCGGAGGCGAGATACAATCCTGGCGTCTTCCGCAACACAACTCTCGGCTACCCCTTCCCCGGACACCTCTCTGCGGTCACCAGTTCTCCCAGTAACGCCTGCTCCGGACCCCAGTATGAAACCCGAAGACGCTCGGCCGCCTCCTCCATCTTCTTTCTCCCCGACACGGAGTGAGTCTGTTGCTCAGAAGGTTCTTTCAGGGGGTGGATCCTTTAGCCGTTCTTTCGGTGACGGACTCCCTAAATCAGAGCCACTTGTCCCAGGCGGTGCGGGTGGTAGCGGGAATCCAATTTATGTTACCCTGGCAGAACGTAAGCTGCCCTGTTTGTCCAGTGTCCCTGTTCTAAGCCTCCGCGTTTTCTTCAGCCAAAGGAACATGGGCATACCGGTCAATCAAATACGTCGCATCCCTGTGCGCTGTTGTGTTCAGTGAGTATCCTGACCAGCGTCTGTCTATATCGTACCCACAATCTGGGACCTTCAGTCGTGGTCACGTTGTTGTCGGTCATGTTGGACAACACCGGTTTCATCAAAGCTGGACCAAAGCAGTCGGAATTTGAGCCCCAACCAGGGAAGACCGTCAAGTTCAGTGATGTCCAAGGAGTCGACGAAGCAAAAGAGGTTGGTGCTTGTTGTGGGTGGGTGTCGTATGAACTGATTGGGCATTCTCCGTAGGAGTTGCAAGATGTCGTCGAGTTCCTTAAAGATCCCGCTGCATTCGCTAGCCTTGGCGGGAAGCTTCCTAAGGGCGTGTTGTTGACCGGACCTCCTGGAACTGGAAAGACCATGTTAGCTCGTGCTGTCGCCGGCGAAGCTGGCGTACCGTTCTTGTTCGCCTCCGGGTGTGTGATCTTTCGCTCAGGGTCCACCTGGCCCACGCGACATGGCCGCTTACCATCCCTCTTCTAGGGCCGAGTTCGATGAGATGTTCGTGGGTGTGGGAGCCAAGAGGGTCCGCGACCTATTTGCTGCTGCCAGAAAGAAGCAGCCCGCCATCATTTTCATCGACGAGCTGGACGCCATTGGCGGAAAGAGGAGCCAGCGTGACCAACACTACCTGAAACAGACCCTCAATCAACTCCTGGTTGAGATGGACGGTTTCCTACAAGACGAAGGTGTCATCGTGATCGCGGCAACCAATTTTCCGGAGAGCTTAGACCAGTGAGTGAAGACGAGGTTTTTCAATGGCGTGCACAGGAGATAAATCGTTCCCCTTCTTTTCTGGCGGTTTTCAGGGCACTTATACGACCAGGAAGATTTGACAGGGTGATCGCCGTCCCTCTGCCTGACGTCAGGGGTAGGAACCAGATTCTCCAGACCCATATGAAAGAGGTGGTTACCGCTCCAGGTTAGAGTCATTTGGTGACTTGTGTTATCAGTCCCTTCTGACATAGTCCCCCGGACATCATGGTTCCCCAGAGGTCGATTCGAGTATCCTTGCACGAGGTACTCCCGGGTTCTCTGGTGCGGACTTGCACAATATGGTCAAGTGCGAACGTTTGGTAACAGAAAATACGCAATCTCCTACTGACCCGACCCTTGTCTTTTCCCCCCTTATTTTTAGTCAGGCCGCCATCCAAGCTTCCAAGGAAGGCAGCAAGGCTGTAACCTTGAAACATTTTGAGTGGGCCAAGGTACGTTGACTTGGTTTGAAATCCTGTTATAGCCCCCGAGGGCAGCAGGCCCTTCCTTATTCCGGTCTCAAATATGGCAGTTGCCGGTGACTAAGAGTTGTGACCACTAGGATCGCATCATAATGGGAGCAGAGCGAAAGAGCTTTTACATTGACGATAAGGTTAAGCTATTGACTGCGTACCATGAGGTGAGTGGGGGTCTCTTGGCCTCTCGAGCAACCGAGCTCATGGTGACTGAATCTCTACATTGCTGCGATAGGGCGGTCACGCGCTGGTCGCTTTGTATACCGATGGTGCCATGCCCCTGCACAAGGTAACCTGCGTTCCTCGTGGACACGCGCTGGGATTGGTGAGTGTCTTGTGCTCCCCGGTCCGGTGTCACTCGCTGACAGATTGATGGATTTGAATCTTCAGACATCCCAGCTTCCTCAGGACGACCGTGTTTCGATTTCTTTCAAGGAATTCCTCGCTGAGATTGATGTGTGCATGGGCGGTCGGGTTGCCGAAGAGCTCAGTGGGTGTAAGCCATCGGAGAGGATTCCATGTTTTGACTCATTCCTTCTTCCATGCAGTCTATGGGCCACAGAACGTGACATCAGGAGCGAGTTCAGATCTAAGGCAAGCGACAAGCACCGCCAATGCGATGGTCAAGGTGACGAACTCATCCATCTGTCATGCATTCGAAGTTGGACTAAATGTTCACTCGAAAGCTCTGGGGTTATTCTGAGAAAGTCGGACCAGTGTACCACAACGGCGGGGAAGATAACATGAGCAGCAAGAAGCGGGAGGAGATTGAAAACGAGGTTCGATCGTAAGTAGTTCATTTCCCGCAGTGCCCCGCATTCTGCATTTCATTCGGCTATTTGCGAGTGATGCTCAAGGATCAGACGGGAAGATGGATCCGGGGTCCACTGATTCCATTTCCGGCTTTTTTAGGATATTGAAAGCGGGCGAGAAGCGGGCGAGTGACTTGCTGAAGGAAAAGGAGGGCGAACTTCATCGGGTAAGCAATCTTTCATCTCCTCCCCCTTCCAGTTGATTTTCTGATGTTCCATTCGCAACTGTTTGATGCTCCGTAATGACGTTGCGGCGTCCAAAGTTGGCACGTGCGCTCGTGGAATACGAGACGTTGGATCTGGAGGAGGTGAAAAGGGTGGTCAAGGGCGAGCCCATCCGAAGCTTGGGGGAGGTTTTTGAAGCGGACAATGCGGAGATGGAGAGAGCGGGTGAGGAGGGGAACGTGGTATCTCCCGCGACGCCGCTACCCAAGGTTGGGCAACAGCAGACGGCGACGCGAGCGAGGGGGGTGTGACGATCTTGGGTAAACACTCGCACGGTTGTCCGAACCGGAGCCGTTCTTTCTCGAACCTGTCGTGGCTTAGTGATTAGACTTTGTTTGTCCCCGTTTTTGAGACTTGGTCAAATGTTCATGTGTCTGCAGGGAAAATAAAAGTGTTCAAATACTGTCGGTCGGCATTTCCGCATGTGGTCCCCCCTGCCCCCTGCGGACAACACCCTATAGCCTCGCTCGCTGAAACCGTCTCCTCCCACACTTTCCGCGCCTTCGAACGGGCTGAGCGACAGATTCTACGGTGAGTGTCGGGCTCTCCCTCTCGAATCTATCGCTCGGCCGAGGGAATTTGAAACCAAGCGTTCATTTCCCCAGCCTCCTACCTCCGCCGACCGATCGCCTGCAGATGTGTCATCGGAAGCTGTGGTTCGATAAACATACCCCCTGTGGCCATCTGACTTTCACCGGCAGTCAGGACGTGGATTGTGGCCAGGCCACCTGCCACAACTCTGCTGCACACCCGGCCACTTGCGTCGCCCCCACTTGCCATTGTAGGCGGTACTTCACGTCCGTTCCATTTCAGTCCTCTCCGCCGATGATCGTCTTTCCTCATCCTCCACCCGTTCTTCTGATAGCCAACCCGAACGATTGATCTCGCAGCAAGTACGGACAATCTCCTCCAACTCCGGTGGCTTCCATTTCACAGAAAGGTTGATGTTCTCCCCCACAGCTTCCTACCAAGTGCAGTCGTTGTACAGGTCCCTCGTGACTTGTATTCATCCGTGTATTCAGACATACCATCCTGTAGATATATCTCTGCATAACTTGAATCTGGGACCGTGATCCACCATAGTCGCTACAGATCGTCTAAATCTACCTCCGCAAGCGCGGCATCACTCATCCACCCATCCCCATATTCATCCTCATCCTCGTCGATTTCTTCTCCATTCTCGCGCCGTCTCTGCTCCTCTGCGGCTTCCAGATTCAACTCCCGTTGTTTCTCCTGAGCCTTCTCGATATCCTCCAGCGTCCACAGAGAAACCCCCGCCTGGCTCTCCTTCGGGTTCTGGGATATCGTCCGCATGAACAACTTGGATAGTCCAATCGCCATGTCCGTCGATAGGTTAGCCGCCGTCTCGGTAATGTATTGGTTAATCCAACGAGGTAATTTGGCCCTCTTATCGGCTCGCGCGAATCTCTAACCAAACGGTGGTCAGCAGGGACCGGTATACGGCTCGGGGGGAAATCTCCGGACCTTGTCTGCAAACACCATCAGACCCCAGTCCGTTTTACCCCTGAGGACGCGCCCAACGCATTGAGCCGCGTTCCGCATAGCGTCAAACCCGAGGAACTCAGATTCACGGATGCGGTATGCGTCCCGGAGATACTCCAACCTAGCCTTCAATATCCGGCTCTCGGTGTATTGATACGGAACGCTGAAGTCATGACAAACCATTACGTCAAAATGGCGGTGCCCTGGGTGTCGAATGCACGCACCCAAACATAATGACAGCTCGCCCATAGTTGTGATCGAAATCTATACCCTCTGACACTTTTCCACGTGCCACAGAAAGTAGGACGGCACCACGTCCATTGTCGCACGCCTGGAGATAAGGGTAATGGTAATAAGCGAACAGAAAGGCGGCCGATTCGCCGATTTCTTGTTTGGCACACCTTCCGGTAATTTTCCAAGGCAACACTAGTCTCGTTTGCATCTGGCGTCTCGACGAAGATCAGTTTGTGTTTCCAAACTTCATTTAATATCCCCTGCGGGGTAGACCGCACATCAGAGGGAGCGAACGGGGTACAGGGCTTCTGCCTACCATATCATTCCAGGCCGCCACGATGGATTCCATATACAGGTAACTTGGGAAGAATGCGACGATCCCATCTGGCACGATTTTGCTGTACTCGATCAAGATACTTCCAAAGTTCCTGACCACAGCCGGATCATTTCTCACTTCGAACCTCGAGCTGATGGCCACCTGATCGCTACCCCTTGTGATTACCTGGTGGCGTGGTTAACTCCCCAAGAGGACACCAACGGTCACGAAAGTGAACCCCGTACAAGCGGCAGGAACGCATTCCGCGTCAGTGTCATTGCGTACGTTTCCTGAACGACGGGCGTAAACTGAAGCATCTTCGGGTACATGTCAAGTGGGGATATCGTCCCCGAAGTGATGACCACACTGCTGAATCGCTCAAAAACTGGTTTGATGGCGATCGATGGATCCAGACATCTGGGAGAGGGTGAAGGTGTCGATTGATTTGAAACGCTTTGTCTAGTCTTTGCCGTAATGTGGACTCACGTCAGATGGAATATCGGGTTAGGCACTGTTGCATTGTCAGTCTCAAACGGTTCCAAAATCAGCAGGAATCCTGGACACCAGCATCATGTCAACCAGTGCATGGGGAAAGCGCGACTCGGAACTCTGATATACACACCTTTCTCGTAAGTAGCCACTAGAGTAGCGAACGAAGCGACCTTTTGAAGCGCGTTGATTTCATCTAATCGATTTAGTTCCAAGGTCCTGACCAGGGACTGCAGTCGCTCTGCACAGAACCTGAGCGGTACGCCTTACGATCAGTGGGCGTTGGATGAAGCCACAAATCTAACCTCAACGGACGCCTCTCGATGTAAGTAATGTCTTTCAGATGCTGTAGGAATGACAATGGCGTCTCGGCAACGACGTGGAGGACCCGCATCCTAGTCTGGCAATGATTTCAATACCAGTCGCACATCAGAAACACGACCAACCGACTTTCAAATACTCAACGAAACGTTTCAAAAACGCGACGAAGTGCTCTGCCTTCCGGATATTACCTGGGATTGCTTCCTTGAGCAAGTCATCAGGGAGGACTGTTAACGTAATTTGAGCAACCTGGATGCTGCGCAACACTGGGGCCCACAAACCGGGGTTGGCCATGAATCCATCCTCGACATCTTCAGCCTCTTGGAGGCCCTCGACCAATTTGGCATACTCGTCTTGTAGTTTGGATGCATCCGTCTTCTTTATCCTGTAGATTAAGGTCGTCACAAACCGCGCGACTGGGTTCAGCGGGATGGAGACTCACTCGTCGATCTTGTCTCCGAGTTTTGTAACACTGCGCGTGGCAGACTCTAGCATGGGGCGGGTCAAGTCTATGCTCAGTGACTCGATACAAACGTTGTCTGTTAAGGGGTGAGGACATCGGTTTGAGGGGCGACTACCGAATGTACCTATGTTGTGAGCCTCATCAAAGACGACGATCGCATCCTTCGCGAGCTCCTTTGACACTTGATCCGCAACTTTCGGGTCGAGCAGATAGTGAAAGGAATAAATGACAATGTCGACGAACGGCATCTCGATGAGGTTTAGTGACCAGGAGGAAGTCGCACTGAGCGGAACTCACCATCCGGCGGACGGTGAAGTAGGGGCAAGTTCCGTGTTTGTGTCCGTACTCCATCACATCCGCTAGCGTCCATATCCCAGGAGGGACGAGGTTCCCTGGTTCCATCTTCCCTAGGTTCTTCAAACGGTCACCCTGGAGGAAAATCCTACTTGGCATGAGCCTTACCTCGTGCCAGTCACACAGATCGACAGAGCCTGGATTATCTCGACCTTTTTGGACGGTCGCGGCACTGGTTAGATCGCGACACCGAGCATCTACAACGACCCCTTTCTTCTCTTTAGAGACCTGTGAAACATTGAGCGGTGGTGGGTGGCAACGAAGACCTCAACCATACGTCGGGGTGTATACACAAGTTCTTCCGGCTGGTTAACCCGAGCCCGGTGAAGTTGCTCTCTTTTTCCTTCTCTTCCTCCGTCTCGGCGGCTTCGATCCGGTATTCCATCAAGCGACGTAACTCGGACAACGCTTTCTCGATTTCTGGGACAGTCCGCGAACAGTAGACGAGCTTCCGCTTGGTCGGGAAAAACTACGGTTTTCCGTTAGGGTGGATGATGCAGGGGAGGGCTCTCGGTTACCTGTTGGTAAGAAACGATCAAGGAGAGGAGTGAAACCGTCTTTCCTGTCCCCGAAGGCATCTCGAGCACACAGTGCCCCTGTTAAAACCCCTTGTAGTTGAGTTTGTGAAAAGTGGCAGACAAATTACTGTAGCGTCGAGGGTACGCTTAAGGTCGCACATATAAGCATATTGTTCTGTTAGGTAAGTGTAAATGGGAATTGATTGACGATGTGGCAAGGGGCTGCAGACCAGGGTATATACGGTCATACGGAAAGATTATCTGGATGAGTGTCAGCTCATAAAACCATGAGATGCGAGGAGGAACGCGCACGGGTAGGTCATCGATGTAGAACTTCATGAACGCACAAGACAAGACGCGTCTGAGGCTTGCCCCATTTGCGATCGGATTGCAACCGCGTCCGCCATCTTTGATGTTCTCCTCCACTCGTTCCGTCCGTTGTCCACGGTTGAGTCCACGTCTCCTACACCGTCGGGATCCACAACTACGCAACCTCAGCACGGGCTTTTCCCAAGACCCGCTCAACGTCATCACCCAAAATTACTCCAACCCGGCATCATTTGCAACAGAGTACTTCGGCAGGGTCTTCAAGTACTCACTCGTAGGGCTCATCACCCTTGGTGTCACGTTAGGCACAGCATTCGAGGCGGCTCACATCTATGTGGAGAATGTCGCGCTTGCAGCGGAAACAGACCCTGACGTCCGAAAATGGGAGTGGGATTTGCAAGGGGACCGGTGGTCACCGCGTGGTTCGGGAGGGACAGACCCCGCGTTGGGCTTCAGGTGCAGGCATGCGCTACGTGGGGCTTGGATGGCTCAAAACTGGGGGACGGGTTCTGGTGAGAGCCCGAACAGTTCGAGCGTCGTCGATTCCACCACCCAATCCGCCCAAGACTTCCTCAAGGTTGCGATTAGCATGACGATGACAAATCGCGCGAATGGCTCAAATATATCGGAAGACACCCTACGCATGCTTATCACCCACCACGCGGCCCTCTTGGAATCCTTGGGGCACAAGGACTCTTTACTCGAAGCGAGATCAGAGCTGGAACGTATGTGGAAGGCTTTCCCCCCCTCGGGGGTAGGGGCCTCACAGATTGCGCAGTGGTTAGGGGATCTCAACAGACGGTTGGGCGACTTTGACGACGCAGTCGTATGGTGGACACGGGCGGTTCGGCTTGCTGAAGGAAAGGATCCCACAACCAGGATCCCACTCGTCGTACCCCCCTCAGCTCCGTCTTCTCCTCTTGCACAGAGGTCCCTCTTATCTACCCTCATCTCTGTTTCGGCCTTCTACGCCACAACAGGACAATTAAAGGAAGCCCGAGAAACGGAGACCCTGTCGCTGGATCTGATACGGTCGATCGAGCAGCCGGAGTCTTTTTCCTCCTCATCGCCCGGAGAAGCACTCCACGCTCTCTACATCCTCCACCGCTCTGCAATCCTCTCCATTCACCTTGCTGAGGTCCAACACGGCCTCCGCTCGTCGCCAGAAACGTCAATCCAGTGGCTTACCAACGCAGCGGA
>Ga0307509_10003793_pt1 | contig 22428 bp, 26 predicted proteins | sample 10_EM_MG_FD_202245 | JGI IMG/M metagenome (GOLD analysis project Ga0307509, IMG submission 202245) | Populus trichocarpa ectomycorrhiza microbial communities from riparian zone in the Pacific Northwest, United States - 10_EM | ecosystem: Host-associated > Plants > Roots > Unclassified | place... | reverse complement strand
AAGCTTCTAGTCATTGGGCAAAAAATCTAGTCATTAGGCCGGAAAATAGTCATTAGGCTAATAACCTAATAACTAATAATACTATAGTAGTATTACCTCACGTCTTTCAGAAAAGGATATTGCGAAAGCGATCACTGGTCGTGGGTTCGGATTGTGGGTGTCGTTTGTCTGATAGCGCAGTACTTAAATCCTCATTTGGCTGCTGAATGCACTTTCTGTCCCCGGTGTCAGATTTCGAATCAGAAGAATCACTACAGTGGACGTCGACATGGGCAACGGCGAACTTGATTGACCAATTCACATGCAACTGGGCGGACCGACGGATAGAATCGGAATGGGGGTTGGTTTATTTACTTTTAAGGATATAGTCTACAATCTCTGGATGGATATAATACTACGTAATGTACAACATTGTTCAGAAGTCTTTGAGTTGTGGTTTTTAGATGGAAAGCCTCGGACGATTGGGGTATCAATAGGTACAAGTTTCATAGCAGAGGAGAGCGCGAAAGCAAATGAAAACAAAGCGAAAGAAAGAGAATAATGTAGTCCAAAAATGGAAATGCTGGGCGAACTGAATTGGGGTTGGAAGGAGTCCGGAATGACGACGTCAAAGCTTTCAGCACCATTCAATCACCTCCAGGGCAGAGGAGCCTTTACGCTTCCGAAAATTCACGCAATATTCACAAACCAGCAGTTGTCGCCGTCGCGTGCAGGGCTAAGCCCCTTAAACATTCGACGCCCACGGAGCACGTCGATTCTTTTGCCTCCCGGGTGCGTGCTTGGGTACCGAATTTCCCGTTGAGGGTTGGAGGCAATATAGTTTGCTCGTATGCTTTGCACATCCTGCATTCCGTCGGGCATCTGCAAATAGTGGATAATCTGCTCCAGGACTTCATACACGGTCACTCCGTGGGATTGGGTGATCTTGAAAGACCACCTTTGATCATCGCTAAAGAGGATCGTGGCATAACTTAATGGAGGTGAAAAGGCACTGGTATTGAAATTAACGTCTGGGAAATAATTTTGATTTGCCCTCATAGACTGAGAAAGATCGACGCTTGGCCCTCCTAGCACAAGAAGGGGACAGATTCGCACCACATTGGTGTAGTCAGGGTGTGGGAAAACAGTACCTTGATGGTGGCGACAAAAAAGGGGTTCAATGTCAAATTTGGGAGCTATCAACAAACACGTACCATGCATCGGCGAGTTGACCAGCGTCGTCGCTGTCGACATCGGTGAGTTTGCCAAGTACGGCGGCGTATTAGGCATTGGCCCTACCCATCCCCCTTGCGCACTCGGAACAGCAATTGTAGACGATCCCCATGAATGGTTCGATGGCGGCGCGGGCGACGGGTGGGATCCGAAGGAGAGATTTGTGGTTATCGTTCCCAACGATGCTTTGGAATGAACGGATGGAGAGGTACCCCATGATGAGGTGGACATCGGTGAGCTCGCGCCCCGATAAGGTCCGTCGGAATGTCCCCCTGCTCTGGTGTAGGGGTGTTCGGACATAGCAGGTGAGCGGGCTGCGTATGCGGGGAGTGGAATGGAATCACGGATGGGCGGGACTTTGGGAGGGCGGGACTGTGAGAGGGCGGGACTGAGTCATTATGAGGCGGGAGGCGGGCTTTTATAGGGCGGGCCTCGCAGGTCATGATCAACGACCGTCGGTTCACACGCATACTTCGGCAGGCGGGCTTCGATTAGCTAGAATTCGCGCCATTTCCTTTCTAGGACAAGAATGAGGGCGGGGTAGCGATGGCGGGTCATATGAGTCACTATTATCTTCGCAAACGATCGATCAGCGCCGTGTGGGTAGTCGCTTGGGTGGCCAAATAGTGGCGGGATGTACAAACACTTTCCTTTTTTTACTTTCGCCGAGGGCGCCTATTCTTAATTTGGTAATGAGGTCCGGGATTGACCTGATCGTGGTGGCGGCGATCATCGTCAGATGCAAGGGCCATCTCTGATGGGCGCTTACAAAGTATAAACAAATTACCTGACATGTGTCGATAACAATGACATTTAACCTACATTGTTGAGTATACTTGTCAATGTTTCATGGTACCTGAGGCCCGACACTTTGAACTCAGTTGCATATTATGGACGATATAAACGAACCCTCCGCCTTCGAAGGAATTTTTGTCATGATGGATGTCAGATGCCAGGTAACCAACAACAAAGTTTCCCAAGTTCGAGTTCATTTATGGTAATTTGTTCCATGTTCGAGTATCCGAAATGGTAATTTTCAACGAGGAATGTTTTCGATTGTTTTCGTCATCGATAAGAATATATGAAATGCATCCGGAGAAGCGGGGCCGCTGTGAAAGAAATGGCTTCTGGTCCCATGTCGTTCTAATTTCAATTTATCGTTTACTTTATACGGGGTTAGTGGAGGATCGACGCGCGGTCCCGGATTTGTTTTCCCAAAGTTCATCTCGTTCAACATACCTTATATTGCACAATGATGGAGAACTATTTCGAATCAGCTGTATGACTCTAGCTGTGATCGGACCCGCTATAGACGCTTCATGGGCCACGGTTCCCGGGTATCGCTGACAGCTGGTGCGCAGTTGCACGGCGAGGCGAGGAAGTTTGGAAATCAATAGTGCCTCATATATGTGTTTGTACTTACAGAAGTTGCCTGATTATCCCAGTCCAGTCACAGGGTTGAGGGTTATTTGAGCGAAGGCGACACCACCGTTGATTGGCGTCTAGATCCGGGCCGGTATTGCCGGCTGCCTCAACATCCCATCCCGTTTGAGCGCACTGGCTGTTGAACAGGAGCACTCAGACGATTAAGGTGATACCTTCTCTCCAGGATAGACTTCCTGTATTTTCACCTTTTAGACAGTATGAAAGTCGGTCGGTCGATGATAGGTCCTCCAGGCACATTTGTGCAAAGAATATGTCGCCCATGGAGACAATAATCTCTGACAATTTTAGATGCGTGATCCAAAACCTGAACTATTTTGCAATGCGCTGAGTATTTATCTGTGAAGATAAATTCCAGCAAACTGGCAGATAACTGCTTTGCTGTAATACATAATATTTATGGGACCTGCATTCAGTCTCTCTTTATAGTTCGAAAAAAATGTATGTACAGTATATGGGGATGACTTTTATTTGTGAGTCATTTTGAAGCATGGGTGTAATTCGGTGATGTCAAATTGGCAGATAACTTGTGGGTATGCAGGCACGTGACCCCATATCTCTCCGCGTTAGCCTACGTTGCGGCTTCCACCATTGAAAAAATATATTGGAGAGAATGAATACGATAATAAAGACAGTGATGGGCAAGATTTAGCTTAAATATACAAAATTATGGCTTTTAAAGTCTATTTTTGACAGAACCAGCCTGCGGCGGTCTCTATATCCGAAGCACATGGGCAAGGAAAAAAAAATTGTAAAAATTTAATGGTACCATGGCAATATGTTATTTGATCAGGTAATTCAACCCTCAAATCGCATGAGAATCCCTGCAGTGGGTCTCTGCGATTCTTCCTTCCTTTGATTCTTTTTTCCATCCGAATCGCACTACTGATGGGAAAACCGAATTTCTCATATCCTTCGTGTGTTTGATAAATTGCGCGGAGTTCATGTTGGGGAGTCTCTCTCCTTCTGAGGATATTCTCTCCAGTAAAGTAATGTTGGGGTTTGAGCGTCTATCCATTTGGTTGGGGTGAGTTCTCCCTACAATTTGGTAGGCGAGATGGTTTTCGTACATACTCTCCAGAGTCCCATTTCAGAAGTCCAAATTATTTGGGATATGATCCGGAACTGACGATTACTTAAAAGACATTGGGCGCCATTCAATTCTTCCGCACGCGTTCCGTAATTCAAGGAATGCGCAATAGAATCGAGATTTCTACCTGGTTGGTCATGAACTTAAATTATTTCATTCGACCCTGCTTGGTCTCTTGCAGTCGTATTCTTCTGACGATTTACCCAAGATTTTAATTACATTCGAAGTGAGTGGATAATTATCATGCAATGCCTCCCTTTATCTTACTAATACCAATATTCACGGTGCTAAGAACATGATAACGACTACACCTGCTCAAGACCGAACCCATACATTTTATCTCCATGGTGCACCTGGACGGGGGGTTGTTATTTTCGTAAGGGTTCACAAGCTCTATCTCTTGTTTGCATTACAGGGATCAAACGAGATGCTTGACGTACACTCGAATGTTAGAGTTACCGAATACCTGGGTACCTTTTCTCTGCATTCCGGCGAGTTGATGGAAACTTTTAGCCAGCTAATTCCTTTTTTCGTATTTCGACCCGAAGGGTTCTGAGTATGAAGAACGGCTTACTTTATCCTCATCAGGCCGCTGCTCTCGCCTTTGACCTCGAGGCAAGCGATTGAATAATGTCAGGAAAACAAGGGACTTGAAGCGAATACAGGGCGACGACTGAAGCATGAGGATTTGCTTCCTATCACGGCGGATCCAAAGCCTCATTGATATTTTTCTAGCCGACCCGCCTGCATGTGACACGAGAATTAAATTGCTTCGCCTCGCAGTGAAGTCTGCGGTTAACCATTATCGAGTGTTTAGGTAAAACTACCTGGATGGGAACCTCGGGGTCCAATGTGATTGGATAGAAGTTGCAGGAGTGAGAATGTATTATTTAGGGTTGTTGTCCTGTCATTTTAAAGTTTTGACAGCAATAGGGAGCCAGCTAGCCTCATTTTTTGAACCCTCCCCAAATTTTGGCTTTTCAGATATATTGCTGGTCAATGGTCATGAATACCGCCCTTCTTTCACTGGCTCTTCCTGGTCGCCCCCCGCTAGTGCGCATCCTCTCTTCAGAAAGAAAAGCCCCGTTGTTCAGTGAGTCATACGTGTTTGTCACTCCACCAAACACCTAATCCGCCCTCGCCAGATTTGTTTCTAGTCGACTCGGTATACCAATGGACGCTTCACTAAACCAACAAACTGTACCCGCCACCGTTACGACAATTTCCCCCCGTGTCAACGACATCTTCCCGGAACGCATTCTCCGTGACATTTTGGACTTGTGTATCGAAGGACCAGTGTTCCTGCCGCCACCGAGAGACGACGGACGACGGCTTCTTACTCAAGTGTGCGGGGAATGGCGGCGCATTATTGTATCCACGCCTACCTACTGGAGGGCCTTCGACTTTGCTCGATGGGCGGCCCAACGTCCAAATGACCTTTTTCGCTTGGCAGAAAGCTTTTTCGGCCGCTCTGGGGACATTGTTTCCCTCTGCATCCAATTTGGAACACACCTACAGAGTGACATCGGTCGTAGCATCTTCGAACTCGTCATTCGGCCGCGGGCGCACCGCGTTTACTATTTTTCATGCAGTATCACGAAGGACTCGCTCAGGATACTGTTCAGTGGACTTGATCCGGTTCATTTTACGGTTCTACGAGTTATCGACGTTGCCGTGATATGCGACTTGAATGGGACCATCGGTTCACGTTTGCCGGTTAGCGGCTCCATCGACCTCAGCGGATTCCAACGCGCACCCTCCCTTCAATATGCGACGTTGCATGTTCTCGATGGAATACATCCAAACGATTTGAAGCTTCCATGGAGCCAGTTGACGCGAATCGACCTCGGAAATACTTCCGTTCAAGTCCATATATTTTTGAAGATCTTGGAGGAATCCACATCTCTCGAGGACGGGGTGTTCTGTATCAGCTTCATTCGCTGCTATGACGGACAAGCGACGAGACTTCGAAGGATTTCAATTCCGGTTCTTCGAATGTTGCATCTGAGGCTCGTAGAGCCTAGCCAGGACTTGCGTCTCTTCGAGAGTTTGGATATACCTTTCCTCGAGGAATTGTGGGTGGAGAGGGAAGAGGTTGGGCGAGCGAGAAGGGATATGATGATTTACGAAACTCTTATTCGCAGCATGAACGCGAACATCAAGCACGTTACCATCGGCGAATATTCTATTCCTACAACCAGGTGGTTCATACCTCGTCTCAACCGCAGCCCACGAATCACCTATCAGCACTTGGACGGTGTTTTTCGCTCGTGCTGCCATCTAACCTCTTTGTTCCTTTACCCGGGCGTGTTTGTCGAGCCGCTCGTTCTGGAAAAAATGGCAACTGGGGAGTTTTTGCCGCTTCTGGAGCAGCTTGGGATTAGCAGCGTCAAGGGGTGGGATATAATCTGGATGGTGGAGAAGAAGAATTTCTTGTCGACATTCCCCGATTCTGGACCATCATCGTCCCCAGCGATACGATCGACACGCCCTGTTGCGTTGGGTTATCTCCGCCTTTCCGTTATGGGATGCGGGTTCGATGAAAACGACATTCAGAAACTTGCAGATGCGGCGAGTGCCCTCGATCTGGTTCGTGGTTATGTTATCCGACCCACTGATATTGCGGATGGGAGCAACCTTGTTTAACATGTACGTTTCATATTCCTACCTAGGACTCCTCTCCACAAGTTTCACACCAGTTGTACCGTATACTACCTCGGGTAAAACTCATTTAGTTCTTGCGCTCCCGAAATCCCGAATTTTTCGTGTGTTTTATTGTGAGATATATGAGGTTGCGGGAAATTCGGGGCTAATAATAATTCAGCGCCAAATGCGAAAGGCAATGTGGTAAACATAGAGCGGTTCAGGCCTGTCAAATTGTCAATCAACTTGAACAAATACGACGAGATCAGAAAATCATGGTTCCCAGCACACAACCGTACCCAGTTTTTCTCGGGACCCAATGAGATCAGTTGCTGCTCCGCCTCTGAATTAAGCGAACAGGTCATCCAATTGCGAAAGAGGATCCCCGTGACGATCTATCTGCCAATTCTCGTGGGTGTTTTCGAGGCTTTGGCGTGGTGGGATGCGGAGGAGTTAACTAGTTACGAAGCCGGGTTGTCGGATTGACCTCTTTGGCAGGGTCTGTTGGCGTTGTCAGTCGGTTGACCCTGGCACCGCGCAACCGTTGGAGTTCTGGTATCCAGCGTTTTAGATATTCTTCAGTGGTCGGGTTAAATTTGGACTTGTGCCAGTGGAGTGAAACAGGGCATGTGGGTAAATGGCGAGCCAATATGGAATAAAGTGATGTAGGCACCCTCGTTCTTGATAGTATTTTTACTGTTATGGGGTTATCCGGTGCTATATTTCTAGACGTTTCCGCCAGATAAAGTGATCCGTTTCAAGGGATCGATTTTCAAGGGAATTGTACCGAAATTTGGGTCAGTAACGTGATGTAAAAATTGTTGTATCAATATCATTATTTCCCGAGTGACGTTTAGGGTTAAAATGTGCCTGTAATTGCCCCCGAGTCTGCAAGCATAAACCCACCACCTGGTCCAAGTCTAGGCGCTCAAAGAGGGCTCCTGCGTTGTGCTCGGGTGCAAGGGAGAGAGGGTGGGGCATGACTTCCATTTTTGGACAAAAAACGTCACTGATGATTTGTAAGTCCGACCGATCTTATCGAAATTTTTGGCTGTGAAATTGACCATCGATCTCGTTTTCGTTTCAACTTTCATCATGGCTCCCTCTGCCTCTAAACAAAAGCGCCTTGCAGAGAAAGCTGCCAAGAAAAACGCCAACATCGCCAGCGGCGGCGACGGCGACGCCTCACCATCCAACTCGACACCGGCTGGCTCAGTGAACGGCGCAAGCACTCCACTGACGAGCATGAGCGGCATGAACAGCAAGGCGGGCAGCCACGAGGATTTGAGCTCGATGGCCAAGCTGAATATCGCTACTGATAGGTGCTTTTCTATACACTCTTGAGTTTTGGATCTCGGCTGACGGTGGTGGTTTTTAGGAGCGCCGCTGGCGTGCTGGTGTCTGACGCCAAAGGCCGAGATATCAAAATTGACCAATATACCCTTTCATTCCACGGTCGTCTCCTTATTGAAGGTGCCGAAATTTCTCTGAACTACGGCCAGAGATACGGTTTACTGGGAGAAAACGGATCTGGAAAGGTGTGCATTAGACGGCTCGGTCGATGTGATTCTGATAGTGTTTCAGTCAACCTTCCTGCAATCTATCGCAGAGCGGGACATCGAAATCCCACCACACATCGATATCTACATCGTTCGTGGAGAGGCCGAACCGTCAGACGTGAACGCCGTTGATTTCATCGTCGCATCCGCCAAGGCAAAAGTGGCTCGTCTCGAAGCCTATATCGAGGAGCTCTCCGTCGCCGACGATGTCGATGAAGGTGCCCTTGACCTTGCCTACGAAGAGCTCGAGGAGATGGATCCATCCACGTTCGAAGCCAAAGCGGGCAGTATCCTACACGGTCTCGGTTTCACACAGGCGATGATGAAAAAACCCACCAAGGATATGTCTGGAGGATGGCGCATGCGCGTCGCCCTCGCCCGTGCCCTCTTCGTCAAACCTCATCTTCTCCTCCTCGACGAACCGACCAATCACTTGGATCTCGGAGCCGTTGTGTGGCTCGAAGCCTATCTGTCTACGTATAATCATATCCTGGTCATCACTTCGCACTCACAAGATTTCATGGACTCGGTCTGTACCAACATCATGGATCTTACGCCCAAGAAGAAACTTGTTTATTATCACGGTAATTATTCGACCTATGTCAAGGCGAAGCAGGAGAACGAGGTCAATCAGATGAAGGCGTATAATAAGCAACAGGAGGAAATCGCCCACATCAAGAAGTTCGTCCTTCGTTCTTCGATCGCGAAGCTGATCGCTAACAATTGCTCCAAAGGTTTATCGCATCAGCTGGTACATATGCCAATCTTGTCCGACAGGCAAAGTCCAAGCAGAAGATCATCGACAAGATGGAAGCCGCTGGTCTTATCGAGAAGATCGAACAAGGAAAAGCGCTTAGGTTAGTTTTAAGCCTTCGAAACCGGCTTCCTTATTGATTAATCTCCAGATTCCACTTTGAGGATATCCGCAAACTGCCACCCCCCATCATCGCGTTCGATTCGGTCGCCTTCTCCTATTCGGGAAAGAAGGAAGATTTCCTCTACAATAACCTTTCATTCGGTATCGAGTACGCCGCCCTTTCCCGACATCTTTTGATCGACTGATTTATGAATTGCTTTTCTGCACAGCATGGACTCTCGCGTAGCTATCCTCGGTGCCAATGGTACCGGCAAATCAACACTCCTGCATCTCATTACGGGCGCACTCCAACCAGTACAAGGAACCATCTCCAAGCACTCCGCACTCAAACTCGCCAAGTATTCGCAGCATTCGGCGGACCAACTCCCATACGAGAAGAGCCCGATTGAATATTTCCAGTCGCTGTTCGCAGAGAAGTACCCGGAGAAGGATATTATGGTATTTTTATCCTCATCGCTTCATTTTAATCCCGATCTTTATCTTTCTTTCCCCTCCAGGCATGGCGCGCTCAGCTTGGTCGGTTTGGCCTTTCTGGGGCGCATCAGACTGCGCCCATTAAGCAGTTGTCGGATGGTTTGCGTAATCGGTTCGTACGCTTTTTTGTATATCAGGAGGCAATGAATTAACGCCGATGTTAGCGTGGTGTTCGCACAACTGGCAATGGAACACCCGCATATTCTCCTTCTGGGTTAGTTCCGTTCGCTATTTTTAAATATACCATACTAATGTTTTACCCGAATTATTTCTTTCTACTTCCATTTGTTAGATGAACCTACTAACCATTTGGACATGGCGTCGATTGACGCCCTGGCTCTCGCTATCAAAGAGTTTGAAGGCGGCGTGGTTATTGTGTCTCATGACTTCCGTACGTCGGCTCCTTTACGTTTCGATCTCGCCCCTCTGACGTCATTTTTTTCTCGTGTTCGCTAGGTCTTATCAGTCAAGTGGCGGAGGAGCTATGGGAGGTGGCGGATAAGACAATCAAGAATTTGACGAAACAGGATATTAGTATCGTTGATTACAAGAAGAATCTGGTTAGGCAGAGTGCGTACTTTTTCAAAAAGTTTTTTTTTCGATGATTGACTGATTGCCTTTCTAGGTCAAGCTGCGATTGAGAAGGCGAAGCTGTTCAGCAAGACCGCTGCAAAGGGAAAGACATAAAGCGTCATCGTTGTGCCGCTGTCATCCGTTGTGAGCGTCTGATATCGCTCTTTATGTTTTGCTATCGCGGACATCATTTACATCTCCTCTATGTCCTCATGCCCTACGTCCACATTTCTTGCATACACAACTTACATACATGCATTTCCGCCATTATACAGTATCCCCTTATCCCGCTGTTTACCTTCCTCCTACCTGACCGACCTGTGTTACGTTCCAATTCCGATTCTCGATGTCCTTCTCCTTTTTCCCTTTTTCTCGCATCTTTCATTTCGCTGTCAATTTGTTGCATATAGACGATTTGGGAATTGATCATTCGGTTGGGTGACGCAGTTTGTGTGTTCAAGTGTGAACTGCGGTTGGCCAGTGATAACGATAATGTAGTCTAAATTCGACCTGATGCTTTAGAGCTGTAGGCCACGCAACAACTTGGAGAGCATCATTGAATTGCGCAGATGACTCAGGTGTTGATCATGAGAAACATCTGTTCGTGCACGCCTTCTAGATAACGGACCTTGCTGCAAACGCGTGGTCGATATCTGACGTTCCACGAGCGCCCAAATTTAGATTCTATCAACATGCGTGTTTTTTTTTGTCCACTGTTGGCTCACGTGAACTCCGAATCAAGGGTCTGTTCTGGCGCCTATTACTATAGAAAGTTGTTGGTGCGTTGTTCTTTTGCAAGTGAAACTCCTATAAGGACTTTCACGAATTTGAAACGGCGGAACGGGGTGTTGTGCAGGGAGAATTGCGGAACGCGTAAAGATAATTATGTTATTTCGATTGCCATTTAACTTTAGGCAACTTGAGGCAAATCCGGATCAGAAGGGATAGCTCGGTTAAAGTTGCAGTATGATAGATGCGCATGGAGCAAGAGAAGCATAGTCCAGAGTGGCCATGCCACTTGGGTTTTTGGAAATCGAATTTTCATATGTTGACGCGCTTCTCAACGAGTTTCACACTCGAGGAGGAGGGGGTGTCTAATTGGTGGACTTGGAGGATTGTCGAGAAGGCTGGTTTGAACAAGTGAGCAAGCGGATATACTATACCTATGTGAAATAAAGCACGTAAACATCCGACGAACTTCCAGGAGATCGACCTTATAATTTGACCAAGTCTGGAAGCTATTATGTACCGTTGAATCTAATGTATGATCGTACATTCACAGAACCTGGAGGGGGTTGGAGCTGTTTCCGATTTTCTCCCTACCACTGAGCGTCGTCTCAGTGACGTTAAATTTCCAATGGTTTTAATCTTATTCGGGTTCTTTGAGGTCTTGTATCGCCTGCTGTCGTGTGCGGGCCCATGAGGAAATGCCTCGTTGGAGGATAACGCTTACATAGGACCAAGATACTACGGATCGAAGGCGAACCGTCGATCAGAACGAGATTTTTTTTTTCTCAGTTGTATGGGTGTTAGAACCACTGAAATATGGAAGTGATTTGTCCGCTGTCCGTGCAGGTCGCATCTTGGTTCTTCTAGTTCCCTCGTCTGGCCGTTGTTCGATCTCGGAGTAGTCAAGATATGTTATATCATCTCACATAAGAAGCATTTCCATAACAAATGTTCAAACGCGACTGTTCGAGCTGAGGTGTAATGTAATGGTTCCAAAATGGAATTACTTACACCGTCGAAAGCCGCCGGGCGGTGCCTCTAACTTGATCAGGCGGTATCGGACCCTCTTGAACCCAACATACGGTCTGCTCATATTACGCGGGAGAAATGAGGGCACGATAGAGCGAGATCCGAGTCTGAGTGGTGTAATTTTTGTTCCACGAATTCAATTCATTGAATTACGAACTGGTACGTACTCCCACACACGAATTGCCCGTGCTGGATTTTTGAAGGGCTTCGACGCCGTAATTTAACTATTGACTTGACAATAGACATGCGTGGAACAGTCACTAGGTAACCCAGCACCGGATGATAACCATTTACACATCGTAAATACTGGAAGATGACGGTTATTCAAACGTGTATATACATGTGTTGTTCTTGAAACGCATCTGCATTCAAGATATCCGAAACAGAGGTGCAGCCGCATTCCGCGCTGCAAATTCTTTTCCGCCCAAAACATAATCACGGAAGCGATCGTTCGTGGTAGTCGGCCGCAACCTCCTGAATAACCAAACAAATTTTCAGCGGTGTCTCGAGTTCTCCGAATACACGGATACATATATCTGTCTACAGAACATACACTATACAATTAATTATACTGCCGTGATGCACCTGTCATGGACCCTGCGGCAGCTCAGACGAGTTCGGGGGTCAATTTCCGATAACGTGCAAGGCATTTTGGGGCGGATGTGCGGAGTATGAATGTGAGGTTTGTCGATGATTCGACGGAGATGAAATACTACCTATCATGTACGAGGTTGTGTGGATTATAGGAAGTAGTCAGCAGGTGGTCGTTTCGCGGGTATCGATTTTACATCCTGAAAGTAGGGAATAAATGAAATCAAGAATTGGAGGACATGAGTTTTCGTTGCCGGAATAGGATAGTATAAACCAATGTTGGGTCAGGAAACTGCAGAACAGAAGGCAAAGAGGGTTAAACGTACGACTGCGGCATGATGGAAAACCTTGTATTCTTGTGCGAGGTGTTCGTCGAGTTCGAGAATCGAAGCTACATTTCCACATCTAGAAAAGAAAAGGCCACCGGCATTCAATCAAGTCTCTGATGGAAAAAGAATGGGTAATAGCGGCCCAGAAAACGACAACAATTCAAAGATGATCACACACTGTTAACACGCCGAATGATAAAGAATGAAACGAGGGGAAAAATGCCGAGGAAAAAAGGGGGGGAATAGATAACGTGTCCATCGTGTGGAACCAAATAGCCGTCACCAAGACAGACAAGACGTAAAAGAAACCAATATGGAAATACATGGGTGCGGCTCAACGCAGCAAGTCAAATGACATACCTATAACAGTAGTTCGGAGCGCTCCAGACAGTGACAATAGTCTGATCAAACATCAATTTGTAACCCTCCATCGCTAGTTGGTGTGCTCTTGCGATGAGGTCAATTGCGTTATTATATGCGAAGTGCTTCGTGATATCAGCGCCAAATAGAAAGCCGGCTCCCCGTGGTGACAAGCCCCATCCCTGGATATCTTTGGGAAAATGTGATAACGAAGGGAGGACATGCGATAAAACGAGGGGAATCCATACCATCAGGATCGGACCATAGGAGGTCGCACATCGGGCCATCGTGCGGCACCTCCTGTTTACGGTCAATTGCACGGATCTAGAGGTCATTATGAGTAACGTTGAATGAACGATGATGCATCATCATTCCAATGGGAACAGGTGATCACATCAAATAATAGAGAGCAAAAGCGGTACTGCACCTGATCAATATTATGCAAATTAGGACTCAGCCCGCCATGAACGCAAAACACACGGCCATCCACGATCGCTCCTAAAGCGAGGTAATCAAATACTTCGCAGCACCACCGCCAGACGTTGCTACTTCCGTACTTCCGCTGACACTCGTCGTAAAACCCATACACCTGGGTGATCTGCCGTGACTCGTGGTTCCCTCGAATGAGTGTTATCCGTTCGGGATATCGGACCTTTAATGCGAGCAGCAAGAGGAACGTCTCAACAGAGTAAAAACCCCGATCAACGAAGTCGCCTTTTCAGAAAAAGTGTGGGATGAGCAGATTATTTGGGGGGTAATGGGATGACGGCGCGGGAGGATGGGGGATTGGGGACGGCGGCGTTCACGTAAAGAGAAAAAAAAAAAAAGGAAGCGTACCCATGAAGAGATAGTTAGTCTCTGGACAAAAGCCTCCCATCTTGAACAACTCCATTAGATCGAAAAATTGCCCATGGATGTCTCCACATATCTGGGCGCCACACAATTACCGAGACAACCGCCAGGAACGACATTTGGGAGAAAGGAAAGGCAATTCAGTTGGTTACGAGAAATGTTGGGAGTCGGGTACTCCAAACTCACCGTGACTGGCGAGTCGACAACCTGTACGTTTCCCTCCTCTATCAAAATCTCACGCGCCTTGAGACATAGCCTCTTCACTTGCTCCTCTGATATTGGCTCGCATCGCATCAACTGTTCTATCTGACTGAGGTAAAGGCGATAGTGGCGAGGGAACGCCGGAATGTGGATTTGTTGTTCAAGGTCGACAGAAAAGAATGGTTGGTTTTTTTTTCCCGTAAGACCTCTGTCGTTGATACGGGCCGAATTGAATTGCTTACCGGTCTAAGTCGCTGGGCATCGCAACGTGTGATTGTCGTTTCGTTGAACTAAGAGTGAAAATGAAGCAAACGTGGTGGATGGTGGTGGAAGTTCAAAGCAGAAGAGTATTGCTCATCCGTTCACGCGACGCGGCTTCTTTTGATAACCGATCACGGAGGTCACCCTCAGAATTATTGAGTATCAACGTCCATTGAATCAACATAGCAAAATTCCATTGGAGAATTTACGTAGTTATTTAGTACAAGGTTCAGTAGGATATTTAACAAGGGGTGTTTATCGAAAGCAAATAGGCGACATTGGGGTAGAAAATCTGACAAGCAGTACACATACAAGCATAGTAGAATGGATGAAGATAGCGTTTAGCTAATGAATATTTGTAGTACCTATAACGAGAAGGGAATATGTCTATCAAATGCAATGAAAAGATGAATGAAGAGCCAGAAAGTACACATACAAGCATAGTAGAATGGATGAAGATAGCGTTGAGCTAATGAATATATGTAGTACCCGCAATGAGAAGGGAGTATGTCTAGCAAATGCAATTAAAAGATGAAGGAAGAGAGACCGAAAGTGAAGTCCACAATGCACGCCAATCAAACTAAAGCCGTTCCAATGTTCTTGCGCATCCCACTGTCGCCTTTCCAAGCCCCGTGCCCAAGAGCCAACGACTGATGGTAAGGGTAGTCCGCCGTTGTCAGAGGTTGCGGATGGTGGATATACGTTGATGTATTGTGCGCCTGCGAGTGACGATCGTCGCGACGGATGTGACGCTCGGCCTGGATGGGCGCAAGGATAGGAGGCGGGGAGTCAAAACGAGTGTTTTGAACGTTGGACGAATAGGCATTATGCATAATGTGGTGAGATTGGGAATTCATGTGGGCGTTGTTCATCCCTGAGTGATCAGGGATCATGCTGTGACTGTGGTGGTAGTGCCCATCGTCGTGAAACACGGGGTAAGTGGGGGTGGGCGGGCCAGAGGCATGAGATGAAACGGAATGTGAAGAAGCCGGAGACGGAGGGCCAGCGCTCGATGATTGGTGGTTTTGAGGGTACGAAGAGTGTGGGTGCGAAATATGCGAAATCGAGTGACGGGATGAAAGTGAAATAGGAGAGTTCCCTCGGTCTTGCTGGTTCATCGAGTGGGGGTTGAAATTCTCGTGGGGATTGGTGTAAGAAGGGAACGAGTTGCCGTTAGAACCGGCATGAGAGGAGTGCGAGTTGACAGGGGTCGTATGGACGTAGGTAAACCCAGCGCCCTGTGACTGCTCTTGGTATGTCGTCGTCCCACTGCGGTAGGCATAGCTCTGCGAATTACCACCCGACATTCCAAGACTCTGTGGTGACATCGGCATTCCATGATGGGTGGGCGAATATGGAGCCTGCGGGGAAGCAGAAGACGAAGACCGATCAGAACCAGCATCAAGACGAGAATTGGGGAGAGGGAGAGTCGCAGTGGCAGGAAGCGTCGCCTGCGCAAGAGGCGGAGGAGAGTTCGGTGGGCTAGAGTGGTGGCTGTACATTCTGGTGGGCTCCAGTGTTTGTGGCGACGACAACGGTGGGGGCGCGAGGGGTGGTTCAGGATTGGCATTAGCTGCCGCTGCTGCTGCCGCTGCCTTCTTGGCATTTGTCTTGCCTGAACGGTTGGAACTGCGCCGCGAGCCCGGAGACAAGTGGATGCGATAGCTAGAGGATGAACAATCGATCAGCAACCGCATAATATGGTGAAACCGTTCCGTCCGAGCTCATCGCAAAACATGCACCCGTAAAAACGAAACGCGACTTACTGTTGTTGGAGATTATCCTGACGGGAACACCGTGTCTCGCAACCTGGGAAAGGGCACTTATGGTTCCTCTCGCCAGTGTGGACCCTGGAATGGCGGGCTAGGTGTCCGCTGGTAGTGAACGCGCGATCGCATGTGCCACACACATGTTTTTTCTTGGCAGCAGGGCCGTTTGAAGTCGACGGGGAAGAGGAAGAGGTCTTTTGTGGCGGTGACGCTGGGGACAAGGGCGGTGAGGCGGAGGTGGCGGATGAGTCGGGAAGGTACTGGGAGTTGGCGAACTGGGAGTGGTAGAATTGTGTTCCGAGAGATTTGGATTCGGCGCGAGGCATGGCTCCGAGGTAAGGGTGGCGAAGTGAGTTAAGGAAGGAACCAAAATGACCTGAAAATATAAAGAGGTTATGAGGGCACTTGCCTTGGCGAACCGAATCTGTACGTAACTTTGGCCATGTGAATCAAGATTGTACCAGCGTTTAGACTTTTTTTTCCTCATGAAACTCCTCTTTTGGGAATATTCAGGTGCATTTACCGGATATAAAAAAAAACATCTCTATTACTTTCTCCTAATGGAGCGCAAATCCGAAGCCGAAATCTGGTGCACGTGGTGAAACCTTGCAAATCGCGTCCTCTTCTTGTTCTTCTGAACGCCCACCAATCTGTCCTGTTTCCAAACTTGCCTGGCCATAGATAGGCAACACCAATCATGCCAGGCACGCTGCGACACGTAAAATATCGTTCTAGTTTTCATCACATCCTCCTGTCGTCCGCTGGCGGAATGTTGACTACATTTGACGTTCCCCATCCGTTTTAGGCCGCCTTCCCAAGGTGAACAGATCTATCAATGTAAACCAGATCCAGTATTTGAATTATTATGACATAACATCTCCGTAAAGATAAATCTCGAACGCACAGCACATATATGGCGAACTCCGATTGCTGTTGCCGCTTCGATCAATGTATTTTGATATTATTTGTTTGGCCTGCTCCCTCTGATCAGGTGTCACCCTCTCATTTTCTTTCCACACTAGGCCGTTTCAGGTAGGCTTCACGAACCCACACGGCACCGACAGAAGGTCGTGGTAACCACTTTTATCGGGGTCTGGTTTAAAAGCCGTAGTCTCCAAAGGCGATGCGATATTAACCGGCATTGCATAATGAGAGGAACATATAGCAAACCACGAAGCGCCATTGAGCACCAGAAATCGCTCGTCCTCTAAACATTGTGACGCATCTTTTGACCAAAAACTCAACATACCGCAGACTGCCCGAAACATACGGTTTGCGAAAATTGTGGAGTTCGTGTTGCTGTCTAGTTGCCAGGAGGAGCACCAACGATCGGTGATTGGCGCCGTGATGGGTCTGGATGACATGAGAATCTATATTGGCGGATACAGAGGGAACTTCGCCTTCAATGAACCCTCAGCTTGTTTTATCTGATACATCTCTCGTTTAGTTAAATAGTTTTCGAGGACGCGCCGCTTCGCAAGATTCTCATCCCAAAACATTGCCAGATGTCAGAAACGAGGCTGATAACCAAATACACGAAGGAAAACACAGCGAAAAGAAAACTGTATTGGGCTTCCATTAGAATTCTTCTCCCTTCGCAATTTATTATTTAATTGCGAAGGACCCAACGGAAAGGATAGCAGCTTCCTATCAGGCGATGAGGTCAAGGCACACAAATGACGGAAAACGCCGAGAAGCCCACTATCCTCATTTTCGTCATGATCATCAAGTGGGGCATAAGAGGTCCAGAGATAACAAAAAAAAGTGTGACCTACGAACGGGGTCACCTCTCAAACTTCGAAAGTCCACCTTGAGATTATTTTTACCCGGAACGAGGCGTGAAGGACTGAGGGGAAAGAAGAAGGCAAGCATACATATGGTCAAAATGCTTTCTATATCGGGTCGTCACTTCCGCCTAGTGGAGATCGAGACGCAGAAGAGGGCCCAAGCTCTCCAAATTTGATCGCATCGCAATATGCAATTCCATATTCATCGTCAAAGGGAATTTCAAAAACGGAGGGCGTGTGACCGGCACATCGGGATACGGCTAGAGACCTGCCTCTGCCGCTTCGCGCCCGGTTCTGCGTTTGAAAGTGGCGGGCACGAGCAACCCATTCACCTCATTCTTTATGTAAACCTTCGCCCTAAAGGCAAAAGGCAGTTCGGGTATAAAGAAACTCGTGCTTTGTGCGTGGATGATCTATACTTCTCCCATTATCAAATTGACATAACAGCAAAAAAAAGTGTCCAAAAGCTTCTGAAGACTGACAACACCCATTGAAGGCCCCCCGATGTTCCAGGTGAAATTAAATATCCCCAGCGCCAATGATCCTCGCTCAGGGTGCTGAAGACAGGATACAGTTCAGGTACAAAGTATGTCGAGGTGGCGGTGTAGTGTGAGGGTCTAACATACTTGCGGTTTGCTCCGACGGCAACTGATATCAAGGGTTTATCCATTTATGGGTCAACGCACAAACAACTGATCTCCGTGGAAATCGCTACCCTGGTATGGAGATGACGCTCAAAACACCTTCTCCTCCCATTGTGGATGATGCGCGAGAAGATGGGCCCATGCAATGGGTTGGACTATGGCTCACATGGAGAATATAATGCCTTCCAAACGATTCGTAAAACACTTTAATCGAACCAGGGAGAATGACAACGAGTATCACCTCATGCGGAATTCCCATGTCACGCCTGTCCATCAACCCCTCTTGGTTACGGTGTCATTTGTCAAATAGTAAACTGAGATGAGGAATCAATACAGATCGTCTGATCAGAGGTTGGGAAACTCGTCTCTCGAACTCCCAGAATTAGTGTATTCAACAACAAAGTATAAGCTACAGATAAATCAAGTAAACCAACAACGGAAAGGAACCAATCACAATTTGGGGTTCATCCCGAATTTCAAAGAATTTGACCGTTATCGGAGTCTAATTGCGATCGTTCCTATTGATAGAGCTAGAGGTATTAACCCCATCACACGAAATTGCCACCTCCAATTTGAACGCGAGATAGAAGAAACGAATGGGTCCGGTCATGACCCATATTACTTATATTGACTGCGTTACTTATGTTTCGCGGTTGGCAAGGATGAGAAGACATTTTTAGCTTCGAGAAAATATTCTCATTAAGATTTCCTTTTTTGGCTCCTTGGTTCACACCCCCAATTGAAAAGACCTCACGGATCTCGGAATGTCGGCGCGGTTTAAAACACCCATGCGTCCAATAGACAGCAGGAGGACCTGGAAGACAGTATGTAGGCAACATAGACATACTTACCACAGCTTGGGGGGGCGTCGTGGACAGAAAGTTTTCCCTACCGGAAATTGTGCGGGCGAATTTGATAAAGAGAACCTCATCCGGGAGGTCTTCGTGTTCTCCAATTGTAGTCCGCGTGTCGGACCGATAACGAGAAGCTCGAGTTAGTGTGTATTTAACAGAAGTTGTGTCCCATTGAAACCCAGCCACATGGACGGTATGGATCATCTCGATGCCCACTTTGGGTGTAGACTTCCCCTGCATAATTATGAGACCACGCATTCTAGGCCGGGAAATTCGGTATATGATAGATCAAAGCAGTAGTGCTAGTGTAGTGGGTGTCGTACCAGCAGAGCCTGAGATCGCCACGAGAGAGATATTTATTAGAGGAGAACCGGAAAAGCAATTCAAAGATGTCGATGAAGGGGACAGCCATATATTCATGCTGAGTACAAGAGTCGAAGCTTAACTGGGGGGTTGCTCAATTTATTATAACCAAGTCCTCAAAGAAAGTCGCTTCAATCCAAAACTGGCCAGTAGATTCAATCTCCTATCAGAATCTGTAGCCCCCAAATTCACAATGAATGGACTGCGAAGTGTCGAGGTTGTACGACTAATATCTAAGATACCGCACGAAACAACTTTATAATTTTTATTTGAGAAACGAAATGTCTAAAATTAGGGAGGCGGCACAATCAGGGTTCCGTTGTTTTGAGTTGTAGGACGGGAATCACGAGTTGTTCCATGTGTCTTTGATCCCGTCTTGACGCCGAGCAAATTGTTGGGCAGCATAGCTTGAATTGGCCACAGGATTCGAGACTGCGCACCTTTGGACAGGGAATTGAGGTTTTTTTTGGCCCAACATGAACCGGGCCGGCGATCACCATTGCCGGATGTCTCGAAAGTTGGAATACTTACTCACGATACCTGTCTTCTGATTATCATGGCGGACACTCATCTCCTAGAGAAACCTGGAGCTTCCCATCGATATATCAAAAGATCTCCTGCGAGGGGTCAGTGCCACCCTACGACGTCTCGTATACGCACCTTCTTGACTATTGGCCTCTTCGTGACCATCCTCTGCTTTCACAACTCGACATGGCCGCGTGGAAATCATGGCGACAATGTCCTTGAGGACATCTGCGTACAACCGACCCCCCCTACCTTACCTTCGAACCTCTCTCGGTTCATAGCCGCGCCAGGATTTGCTCAGGAAGCAGCGAAGAGGCTCGCTGGTGCGGTTAAAATCCCGACCATGTCCGAAAACACCTTACCGTTTGTCACTGTCACTGTCTGATTGCACTGTGTGTAGGTCCTTTGACGACATGGGTCCTGTTGACGAAGATGAACGCTGGGCTCCGTTTGGCGATATGCATATGTATCTTCGGCACACGTTTCCTTTGTTGTTCGTCCCCTCTATTGCCATATCATATCGTTTAATCGACTTTTGCATTTCTCAGGCACGCTCAGCTAAATCTGACAGTAATCGGAGGATACTCGCTTGTGTATACCTGGCCTGGATCTATCAAAAAGTTGAAACCTCTCATGATGGCTGGCCACATTGACGTAGTGCCCGGGTAACTGAATCTGTCTTTTGATTCCGAATGACATTGGCTCAGCATTTTCTCATTTCAGCCTCACCTCACTTGATCGCTGGACGTACCCTCCTTTCTCAGGAACTGTTGACGATGAATGGGTCTATGGCCGTGGTTCAGGCGATTGCAAAAACAACGTAATCGGCATTTTGACTGCTATCGAACACCTTATTGACGTCGGCTGGAAACCTCGACGAACCATCGGTATGTGGGATATTAAACTGTATGAAAATTACTTCACCCTGTTATGCAGTGTTAGCGTTTGGTCAAGACGAAGAAATTAGCGGGCCAAGGGGCGCAACTAATATTGGGAAATATCTGGAGCAGAAGTACGGACGAAATGGAATTTACATGATCGTCGATGAGGGTGGGATGGGTCTTGAGACAGTTTACGGTAAAGACTTTGCACTTCCTGGTATTGCGGAAAAGGGATATCTGGTAAGTTCATGGAAATTTCTACTGAGATCTGATTTTTCTCTCAAACTCTAGTTGAAAAGGATGTCGAGATCGAAGTCGATACATTGGGCGGCCAGTAAGTTCGATGTAACCAATTGAGATGGAAAAAAGTTGATAAATTCGTGTAGCTCCTCAGTACCACCCCCGCACACGTCGATCGGCATCCTCTCTAAAATAGTTTCCGCCATTGAGTGCGTGTCCTTAACAACCTTCGGTCGTGAGCACTCACAATATATTTCAAAATCAAGGGACTCTGATGTATTTCAACCTCATATCGAACTTAAGAGTCCAATTTGGGGGTACCTGTCTTGCGTCGCCCGACATGGTGACTCGCACCAAGTTCCTTCATGGATAAGGAAGGGAGTATTTTCAAAGAATCCAAATTTGGATCAGATAGCCAACTCATTCGCTGAGACGTCAGCTAGTAATCGTTATTTGATCCAAACTTCCAAAGCTGCAACAATTTTCAACGCGGGGCTAAAGGTACGCCTACAAGGATATGAATATTTATTAATATGTCATGTTAATCGCATTACTCTTAGAGCAACGCACTGGCTGAGAGCGCCCGCGTCTTGTTTAATTCCCGCATTGACCTATTCAGCTCCGGTGTGTTCTAACACCTCTTGAAATATCCTAATGGCTGATGACGGCGATTCTAAACTAGTATCTGAAGTGAAGGATGCTTATTTTGTGCTTGTCAGACCGATTGCGGAGAAATACTCCCTCCTCTTGGAACGGAAGGTGGTCCCCGATGCCCCCTTCATTGGCAATATCACAATTGATTGGAATTCCGCGCACGAACCGAGTCCAATTTCTCCATTTAACCTGGAGTCTGAGGCCTGGCTCGTTTTCTCGCGAGCGGTACAGGCGACCTTTGGTCCAGACGTCATCACAACTCCCAGCGCAATGACTGGAAATACCGGTATGTCAGGCAGTTCTGGTCAAGCAGTATCTCTAAACACTGTCCGGGAATCAGATACGCGTTTTTACGTGAGTGTTTTTTTGATCTGTCATGTTCCTAAAGGTAACTAAAGTTGGCGTCCGAAAGTGGGATCTGTGAGCGATTTACAGTATATGCCTTGACATTGAAAAGTGTGTTTATAACTATTGTCGACAGGTCGGAA
>Ga0307509_10003792_pt1 | contig 22435 bp, 13 predicted proteins | sample 10_EM_MG_FD_202245 | JGI IMG/M metagenome (GOLD analysis project Ga0307509, IMG submission 202245) | Populus trichocarpa ectomycorrhiza microbial communities from riparian zone in the Pacific Northwest, United States - 10_EM | ecosystem: Host-associated > Plants > Roots > Unclassified | place... | reverse complement strand
AAAAAAAAGGCTTATCGAAGGAATGTGTTGCACCAACAAATAGAGGACACAACGACGCTTTAAACTGCACAACGAAAAGGCATTTTGGACACTAGAAGGTGCTGTTGATGGGGCACAAGCACCTCCCACAAGTTACCCAAAGGGCACGAACGCCCCTCACGTGTTATGCCTTACAATTTCATCCATCACATTAAGTTTAATTTATTTTTCATATTAAATTTGATCTTTATTTTTTTTACCCTTTTTATAATTATTGTTTTTTCAATTTAATCCACGAGCATTAGATTTTAATTTATTTTCATGTCAAATTTGGTGACGATGAAGGCATCAAAGACATGATAAAGGAAGTGGAAGAAAACCAGCTGAGAGAAGAAAAATAGGAAATTAGGGAGAAGGCTGATTTTTCCCAAACTTTAGCTTCTGACTTCTTGATCTTCAAGGTATGGAATCCACCCCTATTTATAGGAGGTGGAAGATGGACATTATGTTTTTTTAGGACAAATCCTAGCCCTTGATTCAAACCATAAGGATTTCAACCGTTGGTTCAAAGTTGTCATTGTGAACTGTCAGATTTTGACAACTCAAGGCTGTCTGAGTTGGCTTTTTTGGGGAGACGTTGAGGCCGCTATAGTGTCAATTGGCTAGAAAAAATCATATCGGGTATGGTCAAGTGTCAGACCATTATGTTGGTGTATAGTTTATCTGATTTGGTTAAGAGATGAAGCATTAAATGCTCTAAAAATGTGGTCACCCGATCAGTTTTTCAGGTGAAAAGAAAAAGGAAGATGATGAACAGTAACTAGAAGACAAGTCATCTTATTTGTCTTTTTTTTTACTGTTCGGTCCAAACAACAATGTTTTGGTCAAAACACGTCGTTTCATTTAAATGAAACGACGTTGTTTTGACTTTTAAGGTTTTAATTAGGGACTTGACCAAAGTTTAATTTGGTCACTCGTCTTTTAATTTCTTTCTACTACACCCCTGATTGACCATAAACTTCTAGCTTTATGCAATTTTTTCATTTTGCTTTCTATAGGGTTATCTTATTCTTATGACCTACGATGCAGGTTAGACTGGTTTACTCGGGTTGACTCGAGTTGTTTTTTTTATGATTTTTTTATTTTTTTTTAATTTGTTCCTTTAGCATTGGTTGTTTAGGAACTAAGTTTTAATTTTTTTTAATGATTTGTTTTTTTTTTTTTATATGAGTTATTACGGTCTTATGACCCAATTCATATATTTTTATAGCTTGGCAAGGGTTGGTCGGGTCAATCTAGTATATCTCCATCTCAATATTTAGAAAGAAACGATGTTATCCAATATGTTACTATCTTAATACTTAAAGAAGGTATTGTCTAATATGCATTAGATTTTTTTTCATGATTAAATTATTTTTCTATTAGGAAACATGTCGGCAACGAATTTGCTTTAATTAATATACACTAAAAAAAAAGGAAAAGGAATATAAATGAATAGTTTTGTTTTTTCTTTCTCAATTTATTTTTCTTCAACTGTACCCTACTTTTATCAAATGAGCCATTGATTTATGATAAATTGTTATAGGAAAAAAACAATTAAAAAATACAAGACCAACGTGTAAAGTGCTGCAAAATGTGCTGATCAATCTAAAATTAACATGAAAAAGTTTTGTTTGATCCCTCTACTTTCATTTTTCACCGTCTTTGATTTTTAAAAGTTTCATTTTGCTTCTAAACTTTATTTTTTTATTTTTTAATTTTTTGTATAAGAGAGAAAAGATAAGTCATTGGATTATAATAATAAATAGAGATGACTATTGAGTTTCCACTACAAGGTGATGAAGATGGCTGGTTTTTATATCAACGAGTCTCGTTCAATTATAAACTTTTTTTTAAGTGTATAATCACATAGAAACCTTAGTAAATTTTATCAAATTTATGCTTTAAATTTTGAATTCACCATCATGATTTTTCTTATTATTAAAAATCACATTAACAATGGTTGCTTTTTTTTTATTCTACTCGTGATAAAGTACAAGCTAGGACAATCTAAACATATATTAATCCAAATATTACTAAAAACTTCAAAATATTTGGGGTTTAGGATACTATTCACATGAATAGTGAAACAAATTAGTTTTCTTTTATCATTTGATTTACTTTGGTAGTTTGACTTTTTTTTCAATTTAAATTAACAAATTTGTTATAATTTATTGATATATATATATATATATAATTTTTAATTTAATTTATTATATGAATATATTAACTTTTTAATTTAAAATATAATTTTTTATTTTTTTAATTATACGAATATATCAATTTTTTAATATGAATTTAAAATTTTCCAACTCCCTTTATTTTATTTTTCTTGAAAAAAAAAAAAATCTTTGTCCCGTAGCATAGCGGGGGAATTATTTTGAAAAAAAACTTGAAACATAACTGGCATAAGGTGACTCGCTGCGTTCTCTGCCTGACGAGGTGACTGATAAATAAACATTCAGAACGCTGCCCGTTATCGTCACATATCTCAATTTCAGGGCCGGTATCGAAGCCCAATTGTAGGTTCAGGACTCAAGTCTGCTCACGTCCAACCTCATTAAGCACCCCGCGTTTTTCGACTACCACTCCCACGGCCCAGCGTGAGGTTGCTTAAGCACAACGTCCCGAAGAATTAAATGCTCAGATTTTGAAACCGAACGAAGAACATGAAACACCCCCACTCCAGATGCCGGACTGAAGCGAAATTCACTAGAATGTCAAAAGGTTCGCTATAATAAAATTTTCAGTCTCCTCTCTCCCTCCGATTCAATTTCTCCGGTTCTCAATGGAAGACGCGTACGCCAGATCCATCGCCGAGGTAATCGCCTTCTCTCGCTTCTTTTACACTACAAGATTCGCAGGGATCAATTTTTAACAAGTTATGACTGCCTTTTGCTTAGGTTTTGGATTTTTTTGGGGTAGACCCTATGAAAGGGCTCAGCGATTCTCAGGTATGCGTGCGTTTCAGTTTTGCTTATCAGGAAACAGAACTAAATATTTTTGGCGTACAAGTGAAACCAACTTCCTTGGGATTTTTTTTTCCTTTCTAATTGGTTATTTAAGATTTATTGTCGGTGATGTTACAGGTGACGCTACATTCAAAAATTCACGGTAAAAACGGTATGTTCAAATTCTGACATTTTCATTTACTTAATCTCCACTTCCAGATTGTTTTCCTTCAAACTCGCTTTAACTCTCTCCCTTGTCTGTCTTCCAGTTCTTTCTTCTACTTAGTTTTTTTTTTAGTTCTCAGTCGCTACGGAATTAGGTTCGGTCCTTCTGGAATGTGATATCTTAGGATAGTAGTCTGGAGACCTTTTTTATGGATAATTTGTGGAGCAGTGAGTGGTGTTGTTTATCCAAGGGCACCAGGAAACAGAGATAGCTGATGTCCTAATTTGCCATCTTGTTATCGTGATTTCTTTGCTCGTTTCCCTGTAGGCGTTTCTTTTTCATTTATGTTTAAAATGTTTGCTGGTTATTTGCTCTATCGCTTGCAATCTGCTTGTATTTTGAGTGCTACGAAGAATCTAAACTGATTTTGATGTTCCATTTCACCAATTATCTCCATCTTTGAGCCATTGGTTTCTGTTCCACTATATATAGATATTATCGTTTTTAACCTTTTTTTCTTTTGCATCTAACGATTTGTGTCATTTGGCTGTATGCTTCACTCGTGGTCTGCAGTGCTGCCTGAAGAGACAAGTAAGTACATGGCACATGTCTTTGGTCTCCCAAGATTTTGTATGCGTACAAATTTTGTAGGCGTACAATGCCTTTATGTTAATCACATGAAATTTCTTGGGTCATCCATATGTCTATTGTCTAATATGCTAGTCACGTGCATTTGGTACAGTTGCTCACTCCTCTCTTTCTGTCTGATTTTTATGTTTTATCATTGACCTTAGTTGGGTTTAAGGCTTAGTTGAGTTGAGTTTGTTAATATAGTTTAGGTACCATGTGTTCAGGATGCTTAGGTTAATATGGAATCTGAACCAATCAAACTAAAATATGTAAATTGATTTCGATGGGAGGAACGAGGGGAAGAAAAGTATGCAAATTGATCTGCATACTTGGCCTCACATGACTTTTTCTAATGGTGGTTGAAGGTTTGACTGCATTTGGTAAATATTGATGTTCTGTCAAGGGAACTCGAAGTTGTTCCGTGAGGACTGCCGAAGGCATGGAGAGGAGGTAGAGAAAAAAAAAAAGGAGAGGGATTGCTAGATTCTTGGACTGCATCTTGTAAAAATGTTTCTTTGAGGTGTTTCTAAGTAGATTATTTTCCAGCGATTCATGGTTCTTAATTTTGTGAATGATTGTCTTGGACTCATCTAAATGCTTAAATACCTACTTTTTGAATGGAAATTTAAAAAATTGTAGTTCATTATTAGCTTCCTAATTTAAAAGTTTGAAAATTTATATGGTTGCATGTTGAACCTGGAGGTTGGTTGGGTTGACCTGCAACAGCCTTGCTTCTAAACCTGCCCATATCTCATTGCCACCTTCAGTGTAATTACAGTTGCTACATTGTCTTTTAACTTAATCAGATGTAGTCGAAGTATGTTAGGTTGGGTCTTATGTTTCTTAATGGTTTGATGTAGAATTAGTTTGAAGTTAATTGCAAGAGACTTTTACAAATGGGTCAAGGATAAGCTCTGAATGGTGATATTGGTGCTCATTAAGGCTTTGGGTGCTGTTTAGGCAATTTTCTTGCTTTTTGAAGGTGCGAGTTCTAGGGAGGGAAAAAATGGAATTTTGAGATGTTGGGAGTATCTATTCAAAGACAGTGAGATGGGTTTCTTGAAATTCTATATGCGTGGCTCTCCTTAATGCCTTTTTTATGGATGCAATCCTGTTGTAGATTCTTGATTGAGAATGTTGTTTGGATAATTAAACCTTTTTCTTTTTGATAAATCGACATAAATTGAGGGTCTATAATTGTGCTTCTTATTTTGTTTAAGCTATCTATGATGATGGATGTTGTTATTTAGAACTCGAGTCTTATGTGTTCCACATTTCTCTATATGCAGGGACTCCCTTTTGGAAATTAGTTCTAAAACAGTTCGATGATTTGCTTGTTAAAATATTGATTGCTGCTGCCGCTGTTTCTCTTGTTTTGGCTTTGATTAATGGGGAAACTGGCTTGACAGCTTTTTTGGAGCCTTTTGTAAGATATGCTTTCTTCCTTGTTTCATAAGAATTGGTTGTTTTTACATGCCAACAAAATGAGCTACTGTACTGATACTTAAATTTCATGAATAATTCATCTGTCTTTCCTTTAATTAATAAATAAACTTCCATCCTTTCCAGCTACAACTTTATTAGCTTTTTCACTAACAAAATTAATGGATATTTATGTATTTTTAATGCTGAAATGCATCGAGCATTCTCCACTAAAGTTATTCCAGCTTTTATGTATTGACTATCAAAGTCGCTTATTATCAAAGTTAAACAACTACTTTCTCTCAACTCCTTCTATATAATGATATGAATTGTTTTTACACCTTATATAAATTCAATATCTCAATGCTTTTGTTCCTTTTGTATTATTGTGTTGCTTATTTAATATATATCTAATTATTCTAATTTACAAAATTTGTTTTAATCTTTTCAATGTTCTCCTCCTTTTATAGTCACAATTCACAAATAAGGCATCACTCTCAGAGAGCTGATAAGGTTCTTTCGATGTCGTTTCCCCTCTTTGAATGATTGTGAAGCTGAAGATATATTTCCTAACCATGATAATGCAATGTAATTTAGGGGTTAGTGTAAAAAGTATTATTCTCAACTTTTTTCACAGGGACCTATTTGTTGCAGCCATGGTCATTGTGTTCCATATTGTTTCATAAAAGGCGATTTGAGAGTTCCTATTATTAGTTTTATCTTATATACTTTATGAAAAAGAATAGGTGTATGGTGACCGGCTTCATGAGATTGTTATGTCTCATACACTTAAAACTATCTTATTGCTACAGCCCTGCCTTTGGTGCTTGCTACAATGACTTCAAGTTTTGTCAAAATTCATCTGTCTATGTGCGCGCACGCGCGCGCGCTACGTTAGCGGATTTTATTCACTAAATCTTTGTGTTTGCTTCTTCATTCTGCCTAAGAAGCTGAATATAATGAGGGTGTGGTGATAGTTTCAGTAAAAAAAATCAGACATTTTTAAGGAATACTTCAATTATTTGGTGGGGCAATTTAGGAATCTGTGCGCACTCATTATTCTGTACTTCTTCACAGAAAGATTTTTATTGTAGCTACAGCCTTTTGTGCTCCTTCCCTTTTGTTGGTTTGTAGATACATGGACTTATATTGATTTGATGCTCTGAATCTTTGCTCCTCCTCCTCCTCCTCAATGTCGTCTTTTGCTAATATTTAAGAATGGGGTTTTGCTCTTAGAGAGCTGGTAGGGTTCTCTAATGTTGGTTGCCTGCTTTATGAATGACTGCGAAGCTTATGACATCACTACCATATGAATCAACAACCCTTCATGTGGTGCCTGCAACAATGACTTAAAGTTTTTGTAGAAGTCACTGTGTGTGTTCATGAATCATAGTTGATCTTCAAATTCTTGTTTTGCTTGAGGAACACATTGGTTATTTGGCAGCACAATTTATGAATTTTGTGCAAGGAACTATCCTGTACTTTTTCATGGAAAACCTTTTGTTACAACCATGGTTTCTTTCTTATTGTCTAGCCCTTTTATTTTTTGTCCTTAGAAAGCAGATCTTCTATTCAAAAAACAAAGTCTTTTGTTTTTCTACTTTTATTGTTTTTTTCTTATTTTTCAACTAACCCTTTTCTTTTAATTTTCTTAATTCCATGACTTGTATTTTAGATTCTAAACTTATGTAAGATTTAAACTGGATGCTACATGGGCAATGACACACCAAAAGTTTCATCCATGTCAGGATCAAATTAAAGTTAGGTTGCATACGTGACATATCTTTTCAGTATTGAAACGCATTGAACAATGTTCATTAATGATAAAATCAGACATTTTAATCAAACACTTCAACTTTGTTCCTTGCTGTTTGATAAAAGGTGAATATGAGGATCCCTGCTTTTCATACCTACCTTAAAAAGTCTTTTGTTGTTTTACTTTGAATGCATGATTTAAACAACCTTTCATCTCTTCATTTTTTTAGTTTCATTTATAAAGTGACTTTATATTTGAAATCTTAGAAGCTTTAGCTACCTGCTGCAGGGCATGACAAAACCCAAAATTTTATTTGTGTGGATCAAACAAAAGTTGGTTTTTTCTCTTATAAAATATGAAAGTTAGATATCTGCTTTCAAAGTTGGTATAAATAGATGCTATTATGGACAAATCATCATGAGTTTTCTATCAATGATGAAAATGGCAACATCTTTATTGGTAATGGGATTGTGCAGTTTTTTAGGTTTAGGATGGTATGGTCAGTTGGGTTAGCCTATTGTTGACTTGGTATGAAAGTTTGCCAAAGTATACAATAAATGATTTGTGCTAATGTTGCTGGGCTGGCATTGCTAGGCCCATCATTGATTATGAGAGGTTTATCCAATTTAAGTGAGGCATTGTGGGCCAAACTGATTTTTATTGGTTAAAAGGATATGGAAATATTTAAAGTGCTTCATGCAAAGAAACTGGTTGACGTGATCTGGGATTTATTTTGGTGTTCCATCTATATCTTTCTTCTTTATTTCTTTCTATGCATGGTATGTAGTAGTTGGTACAACATGCAATTCTCATATATGGTTCTCCAAATCTATTTGCTTGTTTTTTGTTCGATGGTTTTTCTATCACAAGCACACATGGTTGTAACATTTTTCTATGTTGATTTTGTTATATGCTTAGGTCATCTTGTTGATTTTGGCTGCCAATGCAGCTGTAGGTGTAATTACAGAAACAAATGCTGAGAGGTCTCTTGAGGTAAGTTCTGGAGTTCTTATGGTTCACATAAACAGTAGCTGACATCTGGTTATTGAAAATATAGATGATGATCTTTAATTGTTCTCGTAAATAACGATCCATTAACAATTCAATCTACATAATTCTCTACACTTTCTTATCCTTATATACAGTTTTGTAGCAGCTGCCTGTTTAAGATTTGAAGGAAGTTGTATGGATGCAATGTACCTGTGTGCGTCTCTTGTTTTTCACCTAACGAATTTGGTTGCCTTTTGGTTACTTTGATAAATCTAAATGCACCCCTCAAAAGTGAAAGTACTATGGTTTTGACATCTGATATAGAAAATGACATTATTCTGCAACGATTACGGTTTTGGTCTACAGAGGTTCATCTTGTGTTGATGATGGTTCTCTCCTCTCTTGCATGCAGGAATTACGTGCCTATCAAGCTGATATTGCTACCGTGCTGCGAAATGGTAATTTTTTTAAAAAGAAACAACCAGATGGTTGTGATGATGACCTTGTAATTGTGATATCAATTTCTTGGTTCATTGCATGTTCTCTTTTGTTGCCGTTGAGGAGCTTTTCCTGTCAATTTTTATTTTGGGATTATTAGCTTTGTATAAAGTTTTATTTTGCAGTTTGCCCTTTATCTATGGGGATGCTACAGTGAGTCCCTCTAAGATATTATATTCCTGTAATATTACTAGCTGCTTTAGCTTTTGACCTTTGCTTAACTATTTAATGGGCAGGGAAGGATTTGGTTAGTTGCTAGGTGTATGTTTTGCTGATGAGGGATTAATAAAAACTATTGAAGCTATGCCAAATTCTTGTTGCCCTTTCATTGAGTAAGGGTTTCCTGTAGTCAAGTATCCCAATAAAGAACGTTTATCCTTGTTTTTGTTTGCTTTAGGGGATTGTTCTTCCTGGTTGAACTTGTGCAAGTCTTTGGGTCCTTCTATTTCCCCAGAGTGCTGAGTATTTGTGGTTCTTTCACTTTTGAGGCATTTTGACTATGCATATGTTGTTCAAGGCACGCCAATTTCTGTATATCCTTAACATCTTTTTTATTTTCTTTTTATTGGCCTGAACTATGCAAGTCCCACTGAAATCTGAACCTAGACTTCTTGATTTAACAATTGTTTACTTATATGGGTTGGTAGTTATATTGCTTGCAAATGTTCCTTTAAACTTATACTATATGTTTTTTCCATCCATTCAGGTGTAAGCTCGCAAATTATATATTGATTCTTTAGACATGTTGGATTTTTATCACTTCCTGTCCATTTATTGTCACAGGTTGTTTTTCCATCCTTCCTGCTACCGAGCTTGTTCCAGGTGATATTGTGGAAGTCAGTGGTATGTTAATCATGTGGTTTGAGTGATCAAGGTTATTTATTTATTATCATGAATGAAAATGCCAAGGATATGACATTAGGGTGTTTTGTGTTGTGATATAGTGGGATGCAAGGTTCCAGCTGACATGAGAATGATTGAAATGTTAAGTAATCAGCTACGTGCTGATCAAGCAATCCTTACTGGTACACCAGCCTTTTCCTTGGATAATGCTAACTATTTGTTAGATTACAGTCATCTAGCTCAGATGAGAATGATTTTTTTTTTTTTCCAACCAAGAAAGCCATTATAGGCTTCTTCATAAATGAATGAATGTGATTTTTTGCTGCCCTTGCCATTCTAGTGTGGATTTACATCTCATGCCACTAGGCTATAGATCTCCCATTCTAACAGCCGCTCTTTTGACTGCCTCACATACTTAGCATTCACATGGTGACTCTTATATGGAGTAGGCCATGCATTGACACACAACAATCCTTTTCAATTTAGACCAGGTCATGTGCCACACTCCATTGCCACTCTTGTGGACTAGTTGATATATTACTTTCCCTAACATTTTGTTGTGGAAAAGGTCATACACCTCACTCTCCCATGATCGTTCTTCCATAGGCTAAGCATCCAAGGCATGTCTCTTTGTACCCCAATGTTTCACAGGTGCTGCATTCAGTGTTTCCATTTTATTTACTGCAGATACACATGGTCTGTACAATTTGGAGTTTACTTTTTGTTTGCATTTACATGGATGAATTTGGTGAATTACATTACCAATTGACTGGGGAATGTTTATCTTCTACGTGGTGTTTTGGATTCTCTTTAATTATTTATTTTTGAAGCATGTTAAGGTTCCATCCAACTGATGATTTTGTTTGACTCCTTAAGGTGAGAGCTGTTCTGTTGAAAAAGAGCTTGAGGTCACCATAGCAACAAATGCTGTATACCAGGACAAAACGAATATTCTCTTCTCGGTATTTATTCTGAACTTTGTTGCAATCTTTCATCAAATTTACATAGAGGATGTAACTGTTGTTCCCTTGTGATAACTATTTCCTGTAAATTGGGTATATTGATTATGACTTCTACTACTGCCTTTGGTTTGATTAGATGGACTGAACTTGGCTCCCCTTATACTAATTGTGTATACCTGGTGGAAATACTTTATATCCAGAGTATTTGGTTGTCTCCTTATCTTTTAGGAACCATAGTTTGCTCTTCTTTTTTTTTTTCACCAGAAAATTTCAACCAGTATTTGCTTTTCCTATAGAGCCATTGAATAAATGTATATTGACTGCCAGGGTACAGTAGTGGTTGCGGGTAGGGCAAGAGCTGTTGTTGTTGGAGTTGGAGCTAATACTGCCATGGGGAGCATCCGTGATTCCATGTTGCATACAGATGATGTAAGCATTATCAATTTTCCAAGTCTTTGTATAAATTCTAATCTGCAAGTAAATTGTTAACTCTGTTTTGATCTTTCCCTGTTTTTCCCATTTTATCTTACCTTTTCTCTCTACAACTTTCTCTAGAGTCCTTAAGTTTGTGCTTCATGTAATTGGATTGAATCCTATTTATGCTGCTTGCTGATGAGTTATAAATAGACAGGATGAGGTTTCATAGTAAGAGGGGTGAGCTTTTGGCAATACTTATTGTAAGCTAGGTTTTCTCTTGATGCATGTGAGTTATCTTGTTTCATGGCATGCATTTTATGGAGACATCATAATTCGGGTTATAACTGGTCTGTGTCTAATGGTTTAATGCTCCCATCTAGAAGAAAACTCCTTGGTTGAATTATACTGCACACATGCAGTGTTTGTGTATAACTATGTGTTTCTGCAATGCTATTCAGGAGGTGACTCCATTAAAGAAGAAGCTGGATGAATTTGGCACTTTTTTGGCTAAGGTATTGCTCATCGGCCTCTCTCCCATTTTGTGCGTGGCAATGTTATACATGCAATTTGCTTTTACTTCAGCGGGATTAAAACAGCATGGAGATTTTTTTGCTAAGTAACTCCATGCTTGTAAAAAGGAATGGCAAATGAAAGTTCCATCCCATACTTGTCAAGAAAAGGAAAAAAACAGAAAATTTTCCCTCTTCCATATGTCTTAAAGTTGATATGTTGAGTTGAACTGAACAATTCTCTGAAAGCTTGGTCTAGTTTTGGCTTATTTATTAATTGACACACGTGGAACTCTTTTTTCTTTGCAAACATAAGCTGATACCTTTTAAGTATTATGCTATGAAGTGAATTACTGATTATTTGGTGCAAATTTAGGTTATTACGGGGATTTGTATACTTGTGTGGATTGTAAACATTGGTCACTTCCACGACCCTTCTCATGGTGGGTTTTTGCGCGGTGCAATCCACTATTTCAAGGTATTGTTCTGTGGATGAGTCCAATCTGTTTCTTACTGTCAGAATACAAACCATTTCTGATTTTGTGCCTCTTCTGCTCCTCTTCAATAAAATCTGTAATCAACTGCTTTATGGTATTCGTCGATAATTAAATAGTAATGGTCCCTGAAACCTCTAGATACTTAGTTGCTTGAAGGTATCATGCCCTGTTATGAATCAGATGAATACGATGTCTTCTTAGACATGCATGCGCACAGGGGTTCTGGTTGAAATTTCACTTCTATTGTGTGAAAAATAAGTGAATTATACCCGGCATATTATTTTTTATAATTCCACAATCCATACTCGAGTTTGTATCTGGCTGGCTGAATTACTCTTTTAGTGGCCTTCTTTGGACTACTTTGCTGTTTTATGATTCATTACTACCACTGCTGTTTACTCTGAACTACTTGCTGTGCCTGCCTAGATTGCAGTTGCTCTTGCGGTTGCAGCAATTCCTGAAGGGCTTCCAGCAGTTGTTACAACGTGAGTGCTTTGTATTTTACATGATGGAAATTATGTGGCTGTTATGATTTTAACCAATATAATTTAGGAATTTGCTCGCTGAGTGGTTCTGATGATGTGTGTTGCACATGTATGTAATAAAAAAAAAGAATGTAAATCTAAATAGAGGAAAGAATGAAGAAATAAACAAATAATTAAATGAAAGAGCTTTCTGCATATTCACTAAGAAGGCACCTTGAAAACGCCTGAAACATAGCACCATGGTGAAGCCAGAAAAAGTAATTTATCCATAGTAAGAAGGAAAGGTAATTGCTTTATCTGAAAGTAAGAAGGAAAGGTAATTGCTTAATCTGAAAGTTCTATGGCTATCCAAGTACACGTTGAAACCATTTCTGGATAATTGAAATTCTGAATGCTTTTCCAAAGCCATTTCTTTTTTATGTTTTCAGTATAATATGAATGTATCATTTTGGAATCTTAGTTCCCATATTTTGCTTCATCATCTCTCTTTATTCATTTAGGTGTTTGGCTCTTGGAACAAAACGTATGGCTCGGTTGAATGCCATTGTGCGGTCGTTGCCATCCGTTGAAACTTTAGGCTGCACTACAGTAATCTGCAGTGACAAGACCGGAACATTGACAACTAATATGATGTCTGTTTCAAAGGTGATCACCTCAAAACTTGTAAATACTGAATGCAAAGTTATGAGTCTGAGGGACAATAGTGATCTTTGAACTAGTCAGAGGCTAACGGGAAACCTAAGCCATCCTTTTTTGTCATTATTTATAATTTTTCAACAGCCATGATCTCTGGGACCTGTCGAGATTAAAGGTTTCTTTATTATCTAAAGCTCAGTGAGAGAAACCAATGACATTCATTTCTTGGTCAGAGCATTTGATTCAAGACACCTTTTGACAGCACCTTCTTTTGGGGTCATAGTTAGATACCTTGATTAATAAAAAATAAATTTCCTGTTATTTTGTTTTCGCAGATATGTGTTGTTCATTCCGTTCATCATGGTCCAACAATTGCTGAATACAGTGTGAGTGGGACAAGTTATGCTCCAGAAGGCATTATTTTTGGCAGTTCTGGCATGCAGGTACTTATTTTGTTTCAGATTGTTGGGATTATACCAAAAGTTCAGTATAAAAGTCTGTAATCAATTCATGAAGACTTATTGTAGTTGTGGTTTCTGTTTTCTGTTCATTTGGAAAAAAAAGGGAAGAAAAGCAAAAGTTGGTGGTTTTTCTTAATCTCAATCCATTAATTCCTTCCATCTTTGTCTTGTTTTACTTTAGCCTTTTCACTTATTCCCTTTGCTTTGATAATCATGTCTGCCTTGGTCTTGTAACCTCTTGGCTACAGGATTGAGGCCTCTGAACACCCGTTGTTTTTTTTTCTTTTTAAATGCCATGGAGTAGAGCCATCTTCAGAGTGTTTTTTCAAGTTTTTTTAACCAATGTGGCAAGAGAAATAGTTGTCATTAAGTAGGTATTTGAGAGAATAGTGGGACAAGTCAAATGTTGCAAGTACTTGGAATGTATTCCATGTAGAGGCGTGAATGATTCTGGTATTCTAGCTTGCCTTCTGGTTTAGATCTGAATTGCATGATTTTGGCATACATAGATTTTAGGCCCGTATACGGAAGAATTATATCAGGAGACAGAATCTAGGTTGATTGAATTTTGATCTCAGCTTTTATAATTATATCAGATTGTATGAGCAGATGTTTCAGGCTAGGGAAAGAACTTGTAGTGGGATTTTCTTAGCTCATCCATTTGATCTTGATTTTCCTCTGGTTTTTTCTAGTAACGATCACCAGATTCCCTACCACCATTACTAGCGGTAATTACCTGTAATTTAAGCTACAAACTTGAGCACAATGCTGCCCGGATCCCTTATACTACAGCTGCTTTTGAATTATGGTTGGAATGAGGGTATGACTCTTCAGAATGTTAGGTCTTTTCAATGAGTTTTGAAGATTATATATGGAAGCTTAAGTATTTTATCACATTTTTCTGACTCACCATGACAAGATATTGAGTATGCTTTGTGCAGCAAGCTAAAAGTGGCTGCGGGGAAGGTTCACTCTTCCCTGTTCTTTTTGTCAGATAATTCAATTGAAAATTAAGTCTCTGGTGCAGAATTGATTCTTCGTTTCTTCCACATCTTTAGATTATGGCTTCTCGATGCTTGTTTAGTCAATTTCCCTTACATAGGAAAAATGTTCTTTTGATTGTTTATTTCTTATGGAAACATGCTATTAGTTGGTTCACATGGTCCCTTAGGATTCCTTGTTAGTGCCACATCCTTTTAACCTTGATTTTTCTTTTTGCAGATTCAGTTTCCAGCTCAGTTGCCTTCTCTTCTTCATGTGGCTATGTGTTCAGCCATTTGCAATGAGTCTATCTTACAGTACAATCCAGACAAGGGAAGCTATGAAAAAATTGGGGAGTCCACTGAAGTAGCGCTACGTGTTCTGGCGGAGAAGGTTGGGTTATGTAGCTTGGCCTTATATAGAGCAGCTCAATATTACCATAGCTGTTCAGTTTTTCCCTTCCTTCTCTTCTCCATTTATGACCCCTCCTCAATTTAATGTGTGAACTTGTTTATTTTCACCACATCTTTCCAGGTTGGCCTTCCTGGTTTTGATTCCATGCCTTCTGCACTGCATATGTTGAGCAAGCATGAGCGTGCTTCATACTGTAATCACTATTGGGAAAGCCAATTCAAAAAGGTTTGTTTTTTGTATACTGGATGCTGTGTAATTCTTCCTTATGTAGAGTTAGCAAGTTAATTCAGGTTCTGTTATATAGTATAAGAATGTTGGACATGAATGGCAATGAAGGTCATGAAAGATAGATATATTTTATATAGCATTATATGGCTCTAGATTGTTTTGTTTTGTTTTCTTTCCTTTTTTTTTTGTGTGTGATCAGATCTATCTTCTCTTACTTTGTAAGAATACCTATGAGCTACTAGTCTATCTGTTGTTTTAGATTGTTCTTCATTTTGAGATTGTCATCATCTTTTCTGCTGGTTCATTGGTGGTTGATTTTTGACGCAATTGACTTCATACACCATATGTCCAGTACTTTTTGCACTTTATTAATTTTTTTTTCCTTATAATTTTTTACTTGCTATGGTAGATGTCTTCTCATCCACATATATTTAGTTTTCAAGATATATTGTGTACCATTTCTCATGTATTAACATATGCTTTCTTTAATATTCTGTTTCAAATATTACAAGTTATTTAAGGCCAATTGGTTTTATAAAATTTTCGTTCGCATGTTAAATTGGGCTGTAAGGAAGTGATTTCATAAATCCTTGAGAAATAGATTCTTCTGTATTTCAGCATTTACTCTTCAGCTGTTCATTAAAAAAAAAAAAATTGACTGCTGACGCAAGCTTTACCATTTTGATGCTTTATAGGTTTCTGTTTTGGAATTCTCTCGTGATCGAAAGATGATGTCTGTCTTATGTAGTCAGAAGCAGAAGGAGATTATGTTTTCAAAAGGTGCTCCAGAAAGTATTGTTTCTAGATGCTCCAATATTCTTTGCAACGATGATGGTTCCACTGTTCCGTTTTCTGCCGCAGTCCGAGATGAGTTAGAGTCAAGGTTCCGCAGGTTAGAAATGATGCTAAAATTTTAGTGGATGTTACTTGAGCCTCAATGTTTTGGCACAATATGGTGAATTTCATTGTGCAAGAATTGAAGTAGACACATGTTTCATTCTGGGAGATATGTGGTTAGCATTCATTTTGGATAACTTTGAATTTAGTCCATGTAACTTATTAATTAAATCATGCATGTACTTAGTTGATTCATGGAAGCTCGAGTTGTCTAACATGTTAGAGAATAATATAAGTCATATCCTAGGACTTCACCTAACAGATTAAGCTATTGGGTTGAGATGGTTCTTGACATGGTATCAGAGCCTTGATGACCAAGTGGTCATGAGTTCGAATCTCACCATCTCCATTTATTTGATAAAAATTAAGCACAAGGTAAAATGGACCTGTGCAAGTTTCAAGCCCAAAGAGCTTTCACTTGAGGGGGTGTGTTAGATAATAATATAAATCATATCCTAGGACCTCACGTAACAGCTTAAGCTATTAGGTTGAGATGGTTCTTGACATAACAGAAGATGAACATATATATACATGGCTTTACTTAGAAAGGTTGATCTAACTGGCTGTATATGGAATCACCTTTCACCCAGGTGGGGTTATGTTCCCCTAATATTCATTTTCCTTAGGTTCTCTTCTCTTCACTGCCCTTCTATATTTATATATTTATCTTCCCTGAGTTTCCATAGAGCTAAATCATCCACGTTGTCTCTTCTGCCAAGGCGGTGCTTTTATGCAAAGTTTGACTTTCACTCCTTTTACTTTGTATGCTTACTGATTTTCTTCACAACCATTTCTGCTCTTGTAAATCCTTCTAAGATGAACCATTGTCTTGACTATCATATTTAAGATTCGTGTAGGCATGTTATATTAGTATTGTCTCTAAAACTCTACATTTTTGTTTGCAGTATTAATGCCATGTTTATTGGTCAGTTTTGCAGGAAAAGAAACATTGAGATGCCTGGCTCTAGCTTTCAAACAGATGCCCATTGGTCAACAGACTCTCTCATTTGAGGATGAGAAGGACCTTACATTTATTGGGTTGGTATGCTTTCTTTTCGAAATGGAACACTAGATTAAGTGCTCTGTATACTTAATGCCCTTCCATTTAATCATTTATGTTTATCTATATGCAATTATCTTAGATACCTTCATTTATACTATGAGGCGATGAAGCAACTTGTATAACAATAAATTTCATGGTGAACAAAGGTTTTTTTGGAAGGAAAATAAATCGGAGTGAATAAATAAGGAAGAGCTGAATCTGTTCTTCTTGTTCTTATATATTTTTTTTAACTACAAAAAATGAGTTCGGAAACCAGACCTATAGTTCTGAAACTTTGTGACCACACTCTGAAATCTATGTAGTTTCCAATCATCCGTTTTTGCTTTTATGTTCTATGAACCTTCTCTTATTTCCAGTTTTTTTTTTTTTTTTTTGCACTGCATGTTATGTGTTTGTGGGTACATGACCGTTTGCATGTACCCTTTTATATGCACGTGTCAGTGTGCACTTGTGCACCTTCCTCCTCAGCTTGTTTGTATTTGTGGCTCAGAATTCCTGCACCTTCTAAGTATGAGGTTGATTCTTCCACTTCTCACATTTTCTTTGCATCTGCTCCTTTACTTCAATAAAAGGTTGGAATGCTTGATCCTCCTAGAGAGGAAGTGAGAAATGCTATGCTTTCATGTATGACTGCTGGAATACGTGTTATAGTTGTCACTGGGGATAACAAGGTAACTTAAATTGAGTGATGTATATTTTTCTGTTATATGGTATAAGCTACAGTTTCCCATCTCTCTGGTTGCCTTTCTAATACAATTACTTATTCAGTCAACAGCAGAATCACTTTGTAATAAGATTGGTGCTTTTGATCATTTGGAAGATTTTGCTGGACACTCATACACTGCTTCTGAGTTTGAAGAGCTTCCTGCTTTGCAGCGAACACTGGCTTTGCAACGCATGACACTTTTTACCAGGTATGGTTAATTCTGCATTTTATAGCCTTAATAAATTCTGATAGTCTGTCAAGCATCATGCCATCTTCCTATTGTTTTAACCTTTCCGTTCTTTCCTATACACATAAATGTTTGTTATTTGTTGGAATTTTAGTAACTTGTTTGGTGACATCCTCTTTTCTGTCTTGTTAGAGTTGAACCTAGTCATAAAAGGATGCTGGTGGAGGCCTTACAACATCAAAATGAAGTGGTAGCTCTAGTATTTCTTTTCATCAGAGTTGTTATATCTATATTTATACCTGCAAATATATACGTGCAATGCATGAACTAAGTTTTGGACAATATTATGCTATTATTGAAACAAACACTTGTTTGTTTTTATGGGTTGGAAGTTTTAGATTGTAAAGTTTGAATTATAATAAAAATAAGGAAACAATGATCTTTGTAAGATCCATACCATGAACAAAATTATCATGGAATATCTTGATGGGTTAATCTAAAAAGGTGATGTGGGGTCCCACGTGAGGATATAATGCTAGTAATCTATCAAAGGCGAATCATTAAGGACATTTTATAATTCTAAAAACTGTCATTTTCCAGAATAGGTTTGGCAAGGTCCAGCTTTTTGTATGCAATATTAGGTCAATAGCTTTAGTCATATAAAGAGGAGATCTGAGAAATAATTTATTTGTGAAAGCTTGTGCTAGCAGCTACTGAAAAAAATTATAAAGGATGACAAGAACTGGTTTCCATTGTGCAACAAAGAATGGTTACTGTAATGTATGAAGCTGTTTGATTAACATTTATGGTTAAAAGGCACTGATAAAACAATAGAAAAGAGTATGATGTTGAGAATTCATGACAAGAAAGCATGTGCGCATCTAAAATGCGAGGCATGGGATATGGGGGCTTGAAGCAGACGCATTAAAATGACAGTTGCTTTGGAATAGTTGCTTTGGAATAGAAATGTAAAGCTGAGGATTGGATGGCACATTAACTTTGATATTTACATAAAAATAATAGTTCCCCTTGGTTAAGCGTATGTTTTGTTATGGTGCTTCAACTGACTAAAATTGTCTGTATAAGGTTCTTTTGAGTGACCATAGAACCTTTTTTTATGTATTTACACGTGTATTGTTTCAAACATGTAGTGTGGTGTTCTCTGCCTTTAGGTTTTCTTGTGGTAATACTTCCCCATGGAAATCATTGATCTTGACTTGTTTAGGTGGCAATGACTGGTGATGGGGTTAATGATGCACCTGCACTAAAGAAAGCAGATATAGGAATTGCAATGGGATCTGGAACAGCAGTTGCAAAGGTAGGCAACCTTCCAAGGATGCATTTCATAGTACATTCATGGATGAGTCTGTTTCTATGCAGTGTACATAAAAACATGTCTCTTCTTTATGATCTCTCTATTCAAACACACTTACACATTTATGTATGGTTGCAAATTTTAGCAAACCAATGGAACTTAACCAATTGATTTGTTGCCTGAGTTACCTGAATGAACTTATTTCATTATTAAGAAAAAAATGTTTTATGTAGAATCTTAACCTTAAAGATCCAGTGCAAAGATTTTTTTCAGTTAATATGATTGGGAAGCTATATGCTGTGGTGCAACTTTAATAGTCAGCTTCATGGTTTTACATGAATAATATCAGAAGATTTGTGTCAGATGATCCAGTTAAAAGTGTAAAACATGATAAATTGTTATCAGCAGGCGCACACTTTATCAGTTTCTGTTATTTTTTCCAATATTATTATTTAGTGTAAATGCATAGACCCCTTAAGTTTCTGACCATCTTTATCCTTTTTTCCAGAGTGCTTCGGATATGGTTTTGGCAGATGACAATTTTGCTTCCATTGTAGCGGTATAGGACTCTCCCCCTCTTATCTGCTGTAATTTCATTACTTCTTGCTATGTCTGTACTGTCTGCTGGGTATTGTTTGACAATTGTTTTTGTTCTCCAAAAAGGCATATAATAGAATATAACATATACATGTCAAAGGATATAATGCTGACAAGTTTTCAGTTATCAGGATATGACAACTATTCCATCGATATATCTCTTCAAACTGAACTTGATATTCTATGATCATAAACAAATTATCACATCACAGTGTGGAGTGTCTGTTGTGTCCAATTAACTTAAAAAAATGACAGATTGAATTTAATAGTTAGTCAGGAAAAATTAGATCATACAAAAAATTTCTTGGAGGTGTAAGAGTTGTTTGTCTTGCACCAATTGTAACTTGTATGTGGATCCCCATAAATAAGTACCTAAGCTTTCAGATATGGTTTGTGCTATTCTATTTCTTAACAAGTTGATTACTTAGCAGGCTGTTGCGGAGGGAAGGGCTATTTACAATAACACAAAGCAATTCATCAGATACATGATCTCATCAAATATTGGTGAAGTTGTTTGTATCTTTGTGGCAGCTGTAATTGGAATACCTGATACCCTTGCTCCTGTGAGTACTTTAGTGTACCACTTTAATGTATCAATAGTGAACTCATTTTGCAGAAAAGAGAGGAAATACTAGAATTATTTTGTACCAGAAAAATACTCATTTGGGATTAAATACGTCGACATTGAGATAGGGAGAAGATGCTGGTCATATCATTTTGTTGCTTTCCTACAATTCAATGCTGGTCAATTGGAAGAGCTGGAATTTATTTTTTGTTTATCACATTTAGGTCCAACTGCTCTGGGTCAATTTGGTTACTGATGGATTGCCCGCAATTGCTATTGGTTTCAACAAGCAAGATTCTGATGTGATGAAGGCTAAACCTCGCAAGGTATTTATTCAATGATTTGGACATGTTAGTTTATCTAATAGGTCTGTCTAAATGGTTGGTTTGTGTGTGTAAATGGTTGCCAGCACTCATTGGTGCATTTTGAAACACAACCCAACCCTAAAACAAAAACAAGAAGATGAATGGCTCGACAGGCATAAATGAAGTCAGAAACATTAGGTGGGCTGGATGATAGGCTGTGTTTATGCTTGGGGCTTATTGGGTGGTAATATGCCAAACAATATGGCTAGGGTTAAGATGCTATGTGCCAAAAGGTTCCCCACAGATATTCTTATCATAATTGGAACCCATGGTTTTTTTGTGAATTGCCTTTTTCTTGGATTTCTGGATTGTTTAGAGTTTCATTTATTGTTTTATGTTTTCCTTGTTCGTGGTGTTCTTCACTAAGCTTTGAAATAGCCAGTAGCAAGCATGAATAAGTATTACAGGTAGGTGGGAAACTACGTTAGGTTTGGCCTGATGCCTGTGGAGATTGACTTAATGGTTCTTTGAAGGAGAGACATTCATTGATATGGTCCGACCTACATGTTAGATGGTCAGACTTATACTTGTTTTTCATCTCTTCACCTGTTTCTGAGATTGGTCTCTGCTGTAGACTTCTTGTAGATAGGGCCGTGCCTCTTGACCTCTTTAACCAGATTTAATTACCTTTGAGAATAAATAAAGAGCTAAATAACTCTCTCTCAAAAAAAAAGGAAAAGAATAAACAGAGTGAAAGGGCTAGATAGTTTGGGCTGACATTTTCCTTTTCTGCGTGCATAACTTTTTTTAAAGTTGTTCAATATGCAAGATTCCATGTTATATGATTTTTATTATTGAGCAGTAAGTTCTACTCTCATAGCTCATCACAATTTCCAGTCATCAATGTTGAATATCAACTTTTTCAATATAACGTGCAGGTGAATGAAGCAGTTGTTAGCGGGTGGCTGTTTTTTCGTTATTTGGTAATTGGAGGTAATAAATAATGATAAACCCATTTCATGTGGATTTCTATCATGCTGAACAAATGCATTACCTCGGTATAATTTGGCAATTTCATGTTCCTTGCAATGTGATTGATTCGAGGTGGTATTTTACCTGCATATGCCATAAATACCTTACCCTCATAGTGCCATTCATGCAGATATTCATATTATAGTGAACAAGTTATTTATGATAAAAAGTTTTCTTCAAATAATTCAATCAAGTGTTCGAGAAAACTATTTTAGTACAGGTAATTAAGGGTAATTCTAAAAAGAAAATTAATAAAATGTAAAAGGATTCTTTTGTCTGAAAAATGTGACACCTGAGATCCATATGATATATGATTAGGGATTTTCTGCATTAAATTCCCAGCATCATAATGTACCATGCAGGAATCCTCATCATGATGTGCCTCTTTTGAAAAGGGAGAAATAATTTATCATTTCTTCTGATCATGATGTGCCTCTTTTGAATTTATAATCAACCTAGTGCTGAATGCTCTTCGAATTCTAGAGGTGTTTGATGCAGTATCTGGTTGATGCAGCTTATGTGGGCCTTGCAACTGTTGCTGGGTTCGTGTGGTGGTTTGTGCACTCTGATAGCGGTCCCAAACTACCATTCAAGGAACTGGTAAGGTTTTATTCTGTTAGTGGGTGTGCTTTCTGATAGGCCAGAGTTGATTCCTTTCTGGGCACATTCTCCTTGTGTATTTTGACCTGGAGATCTGATCTGCAAGGCAAAGGCTAATAATAGTGAAGGTGCAGTTCTGTATTGAGATGGTTCCATGATTAGTACACTGGAGTTGCTTGACTTTCAGAGTCTTTTGAGTTCCTTTCTAGCAGTCCTGAACATTCCCAGCTTTCCGCATCTCCTTTTTTTGTGTTATTATCCATTGTTTTGAGATCAACATTATTAATTCATCCATGAAAACTAA